>Ga0172367_10002313_pt1 | contig 26262 bp, 24 predicted proteins | sample Lak10m_FD_114542 | JGI IMG/M metagenome (GOLD analysis project Ga0172367, IMG submission 114542) | Freshwater microbial communities from Kabuno Bay, South-Kivu, Congo - kab_022012_10m | ecosystem: Environmental > Aquatic > Freshwater > Lake | place: Democratic Republic of the Congo: South-Kivu...
CCAACTCGGCTTCCCACCACTTGTAATCTTCCTCGGTATAGATATAAAGCGCCTGGTCTGCCCCGCCGTGGTGTTCGGGGCTGCCAATGAAATCTTCAGCAATGCCAAGCGTGGATATGTGAACAGGTCCTTGTACGGCGTTTTTATAAATTCCAGTAATTTCTTCACGTCCCTTGTTCTGATGCGCTTGTTTTTGTCCAGTATTGATGCTGAGTAATTTCATGGCAGCTCCTTGAAAGTAATGACGCTGGAAGAATCTTTTTTCTCCCAGCGTCATTGTAGCATGTGAGTATGTTAGAAACTCACCTTACACAAAATACTGTAACTGCCCAAAACGCCCTTCGGGAGGGCGGCTGCCGTGCTGAGCGGAGCGCGGGATGTCCTCCCCGCTCGTAGTCGAAGCACAGGTGCGTAAGGTGTTTTAGTAATTTGTCGTCCGGTCAATCAGACCACGCTCCCGCGCAATAGCATCACAGTAGCGGAAGACCCAAATGCTCACCATACCAAAAAAGATGCTTAACCCGAGCAGCACGCCGAGTATCTCAAGGTTGCTAAAACCAGCAAGTGTGGGAAAGACCTCGGCTACATTTCCAATCAATGAACGGCGCAGAAGTTCAAGCCAGTAGGTGGTGGGCATGAAATAACCAATGGGCTGTAACCATTCCGGCAGCACATCGAGCGGGAAGATGGCGCCGCTGAAAATGTACAATGCGCCCGCCGTCGCTTCGCCGATAAAGCCTTCGTGGCGGGCAACCGTCAACGTGACCCCAGCCAAAAGCAAGCCCAGCAGCGCAAGCATCACCACGCCCAGCACGAGCGTGACGAAGAACAACAGCCAGTCCACTTCTGCAAAGTTGATCTTTACGTTCAAGAATAAAACACCTGCCGCCAGCGTGATAAATACGGCAATGGAGCCGGTGATAAAACGCGCCACGCCGCGCCCCAGCAAATACAATGGAATGTGAATGGGGGCGATGTACATGTACTTCAGCGTTTTGTAGTGCTCGCGGTCATCGACCACTGCCCACGAAACGCCGGTCATCACTGCACCGACGTATATATAGAAGGCGTTGCCCAGATAAATATATGGGAACATGGCGTTGTCAAAATTACCGCCAGAGATGATGCTGTACATCACCACAAGGATCGCTGCGCCAGAAATAGGCTTGACGATGGAATACACCGCAAAAAGGAACGGGTCGGTCCAGTTCGATTCGATCATCCAGCCGAGCCACGCCGCCATGCGGAACGAACGCCAGGAAGTTGTTGATTGCATAATTTCTCCTTTATGTCATTGCCTGTACCGTGCGCAGGCACGCGTGCGAGGGTGTTCTTGCTCTTCGCTCGAAGCAAGCTACTCTTGAGCCAATCCTGAGATTGCTTCATCGGGAAGAGCGCCCTCCTCGCAATGACGTTAACGACGGCTTTCCGTCACGCGACCTTCACGCACCGCGATCTTCTCAATGTGAGCCAGCATGAATTTTGCTATCGTAATAAATGCCACAGAAAGAACCAGCAAAATGCCGATCTCGGTGTTCACATCCAAAAAGCCGAATTCGAAACCGGATGGGAAGACCAACTGACGCATCGCATCCATGCCGAGCGTTAGCGGAATGATCGAAGCGCCTGCCGCCACCCAAAATGGCAGCGACTTGATCGGGAAGTAAAAGCCCGAAGCAAGGAACACCGGTTCCTGTGCAAGGTTTGCCATGTGCCAGGCTTCACGCCCAAAGAGCAGAAAGGCAGAAGCCATCATCATGCCCATGCCGTACAAAGCGACCATCGCCAGCATGAACACCAGGAACAATTGCAGGTAACTCGAAACCGTGTACGTTACGCCGAAAATGAAAATGCCGAACAACGTCACAACCAGCGCACGCAAGGCAGTGGCGAGCATTCCGCCCAGCGCCATGCCCAGCAAAATTGCCATCATCGAATTCGGCGCCATGATGTAAAGCGCGAGGTTGCCCTGCTCCTTCTCCCAATACAACTGGCTCGACATGCTCCAAAGAATATTCATCCAAAAAGCGGTCATCGCGCCGCCCATCACCACAAAGCCAACATATTCTTCAGGAGCATTCAAGGCGCGGTACACGAACACGTATGCCGTTACACCCAGCATCGGCATAATGAGGTCAAAGACCAGCCACGAAATTTCACGCTGCTGCCCCACAATGCGCGGGTAGGCACGCGCAAAAATGGTGGCGAGGAACAGCCGCCAGCCGGTGTTCTTGTGCGAATATTTTCTATTCACCGCTTCCACTTTTTTCCTCCTCTGCCATGCTGCGACCCACAAGGTCAATGAATACATCTTCAAGAGTGGGTTCACGTTTGCGCAGGTTCATCACCTGAATTTCCTTTTGCGTGAAGAGATTGATGATGCGCGCCAGCGCCGCTTCTTCGACCAGGCTGAGACTCAAATTTGCGCCCGTCTCGGTTTCCGTCAACGTTGCTTTCGTGACTTCGGGCTGGTCCACCAACATTTGCTGGGTCAACCCGTTGAGCGGACTCACCTGAATCTCGAACAACGCATCCTTTTGCAGTTTTTGTTTGAGGGCGGTCGGGGTATCGCAGGCGAGCACCTTGCCCTTATTGATGATGGCGACACGGTCGCAAAGTTCGTCGGCTTCCATCATGTAGTGAGTGGTGAGCAGCAGGGTGCGTTCTTTATCGGCTTTCAACCAATCGAGGATGAAGCGGCGCACGTCGCGCATCGCGCCTACATCCAACCCCAATGTGGGTTCGTCAAGGAAGAGCACATCCGGCTCGGTGAGGAAGCCGCGCACGATGTTCATCTTCTGGCGCAGACCGGTGGAAAGGTCGGATGATTTGGTGTGCATTCGGTCTTTCATGCCGACCATGGCGAGCAGGGCTTCGATACGTTCGTTCGCTTCTTTGGATGGCACGCCGTAGAACTGCGAGAACATCCATAAATTTTCACGCACCGTGAGCAGACCATAACCCGAAGATTCGCCGCCTGAAACCATATTAATGCGCGGACGCACAGACTCGGGTTCAGCGTGTACATCTGCTCCTGCAACCCGCGCCCAGCCCGAGGTCGGGGAGAGAAGCGTGGTGAGAATTTTGATGAGGGTCGTTTTGCCTGCGCCGTTCGGTCCGAGCAATCCGAACAGTTCGCCGCGTTCCACTTTCAGGTTTACACCTTCCAGCGCAACAAGTTCTTTGCGGGTTTCTTTGCGGCTGCCGCGCAATTTGTAAATACGACCAAGGTCTTGTGTTTCGATCGCGAGTGAATTGGACATGATTCTCCTTAGAATTTTGTAATCTAATTCGTTGTGTTTGCGTTAACTGGGCGTAGGGTTTGCGTCAAGTGCTTTTGGGGGAGGGGTGATAAAGTTGCAATATCTTCTTCTCCTCCTTTGCAAGAGAGCCAGGGCATCAGCACCCCTGGCTCTCAAAATTTAACAGGATAAGAAAATAGAATATAAGTTCTATTTTACTACCGTTTTATTTGTGATGTAAAATTCGACACATGACGAACTCAACGGAATATATTCCAAAAATTGCCATGACCATTCATGCCCACCCTGATGACCAGGAGTTTTCCATTGGCGGGACGCTTGCCAGATGGGCGAAGGCTGGCTGCGAGATCATCTCGGTCACCATCACGAGCGGTGACTCCGGCTCCAATGACCCCACCAAAAATGCAGACTATAAACCCGAGCTGGCGAAATTGCGCGAGGCTGAACAGACGGCGGCGAACGAAGTGTTGGGGGTAAAAGAAGCGGTCTTCATGCGCTACCCCGATGGCGAACTTGAACCCACCATTCAATTGCGCCGAGAGTTGACCAAGCTCATCCGCAAGTACAAGCCAGATGCGGTGGTCACCTGCAACCCCGAAGCATGGTTTTATGGGAGCGAGTACCTCAACCACGCCGATCATCGCGCCGCTGCACGGGCTGCTTGTGAGGCGGTTTTTCCTTCGGCGGGGTCGCGCCTTATTTTTGCAGACCTGCTTTCCGAGGGCTACGAGCCGCATGATGTGAAACGGCTGTATGTTCACGGGGTGGAGAAGCCGGATACCTGGGTGGATATTTCTGAAACCATTGATCTCAAGGTGAAGGCGTTGCAGCAACATGCCAGTCAAATCCCTGTAGATGAAGTTGAAAAGTGGATGAAAGATTGGGCAAAGGAAGATGCAAAAGAAAAAGATTTTGAATACGCCGAGTCTTATAAAGTCATGAAAATCTCAGGGGAAAATTCTGAATAACCCATGAACTTCATCGGTATTGAATTTTTATATTTCTTCGCGATCATCCTGGTTCTGTACTGGGCGTTTCCCAACCGGCGCTGGCAAAACTTTTTATTGTTTGCTGCAAACCTTGTTTTTTATGGCTGGCTGGCAGCATGGCATTCTCTTGTCCTGTTCCTTTCCATCACGGTGGATTATTTTCTTGCGCTCGCCATGCAGCGTTGGAAGCCGCGCTCGTCCCTGCTGATGTGGCTGGGGATTATTTTGAACATCGGCTTGATCGCTTCGGTGAAGTATTATTTTGCATTTGATCAAGCGTTGGCAGAATGGTCGCTTCAAACCGGATTTGGGCAGGATTTTCTCCTCTCAACCATTCTGCTTCCTTTGGGCGTTTCCTTCTTTACATTAAAAAAGATCGCCTATCTGGTGGACGTGAATCGCAGCACCATGGCGCCGGTAAAAGACTTCGTTGCATTCGGGGCATATGTTTCTTTCTTTCCGCAGGTTTTTTCAGGTCCCATTGACCGCCCGCAGACTTTTCTTAAGCAATTGGAACAGCCGCGCACGTGGGCGATGGATCACATCTACAACGCCTGGCAATTGATACTGATGGGCTTGTTCAAAAAGATCGTCATTGCAAATACTGTAAAAGTGATCGTGGACCAGATATTCTTGATGCGCGAGCCTTCAAAGATGTTTCTCATCGTCGGCGGGCTTGGCTTCACCCTGCAGATCCTTGCAGATTTTTCATCCTACACCGATCTATCACGGGGGATCGCCTTTCTTTTAGGGCTTAAGACCAGTGAGAACTTTAACAAGCCCTACACCTCTCAAACCCCCAACGATTTTTGGAACCGCTGGCACATGTCCTTCTCTTTCTGGCTGAGAGATTATGTCTTCTTTCCGGTGCGGCGTGCGTTGATGCGTGCAAACTGGCTGCCTGCCATCTTTTCGCAGATACTCCCCCCGCTCATTACCATGTTCATCAGCGGGCTATGGCATGGCACCGGCAATACCTTTATCGTATGGGGCTTGTATTACGGTGTGCTGATCGTGGTCTATCAACTGCTTGGAGTAAAGGGCGGTCAGACCCCGGCGAAGCGTTCCCTTGCGTGGCTGGTCATGTTCATATTCATTGCATTTGGGTGGGTCATCTTTCGGGCGCCGTCTACAGCGTGGTTGTGGAACGCCCTGACATTATCTCCTTTTGCCAATGGAACAGGGGAGTGGTTTGCGTCTCTGGCGTTGATGGTGATGATCGTTTTTTACGCATCCCTGCTTTTTATAAAATATGTCCTGGATGAATATTTCTCAAAAATCACCTGGCTCCATGCCCTTTATTATGCCGCCGCCCTGATACTGACTTTTGTATTTATGAATTCGTCCACACCTGATTTTATTTACTTTCAATTCTAATGAACTCAAAAAAACTCTTTGTCCATTTTATGCTGACTTCGCTTGCGCTCCTTGTTGTGAGCAGTACCCTCATCTCGTTTCGCTATAACCTGCCATACCCCGCCAAACTCGGACCAGAATTTGATGCTGTCCTGAAATATGACGACATGGTTGCGATTGAAAACACACACCCGGAGATCGTCATGATCGGCGACTCTGTTTTGGAAGAAGGGGTGGACGAAAAAATACTTTCCGAAGAATTAGGGGTGACAGTGCAGCGCTCTCCCATCCCTGGCTCGGGTACGGCGGCGTGGTATCTCTTTATGAAGAATATTGTCTACGGCGCAGACTATCATCCAAAATATGTTGTTGTGCTGTTTCGCAATACCATTCTCACCGTTCCGCACTATCGCACCGGCGGTAAATACTTTTATTTATTGGATGATTACGCCCGCAAAGAAGAACCGCTCATTGCAGAACTGGTCTTTATTAACCAGATGACCCCCTTTGAAAAATTTGCCGAGCAGTATATTCCAGCCTACACCGCACGAGTGGACATTCGTGAAGACCTGGATAATGCCTTGCGCTACCCAATCCCTGCTTTGGCAGGCTGCGACCGTGACTGCACGGACAATGCCGTAGGCTCCATCTTCGGCAGAGAAGTAGACCCCATTGCCCTGAACCTTGCACAGGAAGATGCCGCCAAAGTACTCTACGACCCTAAAGAGTTTGACTTTGACAGGCAGGTCGATACATCCCTGCTTCCGCACATGATCAGGCTGGCGCAGCAAAATGGGAGTGTGCTGATCTTCGTCCGCACAAGAATATTCGGACCAGAACCCGCCGCCTTAGCCCGATACACACAAGACTTGAATGAATACCTTGCCCAACAGGAACATGTGCTTTTGTTGGATTACGAAAATGACCCCAGAATATTGCAAAGTTTTTACTTGGATAGCTTGCACAATAACCCGTATGGGAAACGCGAATTCACCAAAATACTTGCAGAAGATATTAAAACGATCCTGGCTAAATAGACACCTTGCGAAAGACTTGAAAACTCACCTTACGCAGTAGCACGAGATTTATCTCGTGTTTTCGGGCGACATAAATGTCGCGCTACGAGGAAACCGCGTGACATCAGTTAAAAAAAGGACTCCAGAAGTTCTACTTTCGGCAGCATTCCCCGAAGTGAAACTTCAAGAGTCAAAAATACGTACGCAAGAGGTTTGTTAAAAGAACCAGTGTCCCATCAAAGTTGATGCCAGCGTCATACTGATGTTATCAATGTCCTTGTAGTGCAAAGACTCGATAACAGCCCCGACCAGCGCAATGAACGTGAGTGGCAGAAGATAGCTGGAAAATGGGGCAGGCAATACACCGGCGTTTACATAAATAAATAAAATTACCGCAGACATTCCCCAGCCGCCTAGAAAGACGCTCACCATCCCCGCTACAGATTTTTCCTTGCTCCACGGCAGTTTGGGCGAAGGAATGCGCCGACCGAAAATATCGGCAATGCCGTCACCGCCGCACATCATCATCAGGGCAATGATGCCAATGGCTGAATCGCGCCAATAGACCAGCGTCAGAACGACGAACATGATCCCATAATAAAGCGGACCCCGCAGAATCTCCTTCGGGTCACCTGTGCGAGACATGGCATCCACCGAAGCCTTGTCTTTGAGAATGCCGAAACCGATCAACGCAAATTGAATTGTGATCGCGAATGGGACGAGTGCGGCAAGCCATCGGGCGGAGGGAGCATCGTCGAAGAAGAACCAGCACAAAACAAAGATGGGACCCGTACCAATGTGGATCAGTTTGCGGCTGAGCTTGCTTTCGATCCACCCGCGATGGGCAAAGAAATCCATCAGGCGCAAAAATCCGAGGGCGATGGCAAAGGTGAGTGCAAGGGCAATGTAGTTGTTCAAGGGTATCTCCTGAAAAATGATTTTCCATTTATAACCCCAACCACCCTGTCAAAGACTCCCAGGTTTTCAAAATGTTTACCCACTCAATTTTTCGAGCGCGGCGCTCAACACCTCAACAGCTTTGCGGTAATCGTCAAGATTGATATGTTCGTTAGGCGTGTGGTCGAGAGCCGAATCGCCGGGACCATACACCACGGCGGGACATTGCCAAACCGGAGCGACGATGTTCAGGTCAGCGGTGCCTGTTTTGTAGACGAAGCGCGGCTCACCGCCCTGTGACCTGATTCCACTTAAGAAGCTTCGTACCAGCTGTGAGTTCTTCTCACACTTCCACGCCGGGACGGGGAATCCAACACGCTCCAAGTGACAGTCACCTCCAAGGTGACTGTCACTTATGATTTCTTCCAACTTGCGATACCAATCTTCTGGTGAGACTTCCACCGGCAAGCGCACACCGATCTTTAGTTTTGCCCACTGCTCGAAATCGTTCGAGTCAGATTCCATGCCGCGCAGGGTAAGCAGAAGTTTATCGAATACTTTCTGTTTATCGGCGTTATAAGATTCAACATAAGCTTTGATCTTCAACCAAATTTCTACGGCGGCTTCTGCGGCGGTCTCTTCACCACTGGCAGTATGAGCTTGTCCGCGTTTGACCGTCACATGCGCCCATGCGCTGCCTTTGTATCCAAGAGAGACTCGATCCCATTGATTGGGCTCACCGATGATGGCGAAGTCTGGCTTGTATTGAGTAGCGACAAACCGCGCCCCTTCCGAATCGCGTTCCTCTTCCACCGCGCCGATGACCACGAACTGCCAGCCATCCCTCGCCCCAACCTTTGCCACCGCATCTGTAAACGAAGCCAGCGGACCTTTCGCATCCACCGCACCTCTTCCGTATAACTTCCCCTCTCCCTGCGGGAGAGGGGCTAGGGGTGAGGGCGGGATGAGGGTAACTTTAATCTCACCCGGCACTGTATCAATATGACCAAGCAGAACAACCTGCTTCGTCCCCTGCCCCATCACACCGACAGCATTGCCAGCCTCATCAATGAAGGCATCGTCATAGCCCAGTGACTTCATCCGCGCTACCAGCCATTCGACTGCGCCACGTTCTTGACCCGATGGGCTGTATTGGGAGACAAGCCCGACTAAAGTTTCACTCATTGCATATTCTCGACGGTAGACGATGGACGATTGACCATGGTCTATTGTCCATCGTCCATCGTCTGTTGCGTCAACACCTCTGTCAGAACTTCAACCAGATGGTCGATTTGTTCATAGGTGATGACTAACGGAGGAAGTAAACGTATCACGGTCAAGCCTGCATTCAAAGCAATGATCTTTCTTTCCTGCAACGCCTTGATATACCCCGTCACCTTCTGCTTCATCTCAATGCCAACCATCAAGCCAAGTCCGCGCACTTCGCGGATGTTGGGAGATTGAATGGCTTTCAACTTCTCCATGAGATACGCGCCCTTCGCCGCGGCTTGACCGGGCAAATCCTCTTCGCGCATTACGTCTAACGCCGCATTCGCCGCCGCACACGAAAGCGGATTCCCACCGAAAGTGGAACCATGCACACCGGGTGTGAGATTCTTGACATTGGGTCCGATCAACACCGCGCCCATTGGCACGCCTCCAGCGAGGGACTTGGCACAGGTCAACAGATCAGGCGTCACGTCGAAGTGTTGAACCGCGAACATTTTTCCAGTACGCCCGAAGCCGGTTTGGATCTCATCCACGATTAGCAAGGCACCACGTTCATCACAAATCCGGCGGGCGGCTTGGATGTATTCAAGTGAAGCCGGGTACACCCCGCCCTCGCCTTGTACCACTTCAAGAATCACAGCAGCGGTTTCTTCATTGACGGCTTTATCGAGGGCTTCGATATTGTTGTACGAAACATGCGAAACACCGGGCAACAGCGGCTCAAAACCTTCACGATATTTTTTATTAAAAGTGGCAGAGAGTGAGCCATAAGTTCTTCCATGAAAAGCGCGCATGGCAGCGATGATATTTTTTCGTCCCGTGGAGATGCGCGAGAATTTGAACGAGGCTTCCACGGCTTCGGTACCAGAGTTGCAGAAGAAGACTCGGTCCATGCCGGGAACGATGGCTGTGATCTTTTCCATCAATGCAGCGCGCTGGTCATTGGGGAAGGTCTCAAAAAGCGTTATCAGCGTATTCGCCTGCTTGTAGAGTGCTTCAGCAATTTTCGGGTGAGCGTGACCGAGGTTGGCAACTCCATGACCAGACGAGCAATCCAAATACTCATTGCCATCCACATCAAAAAGGGATGCGCCCTGACCGCGAACGATGGTCAACGTTTGTTTGGCGTACACGCCAGATGTGTGTTTATTTTCAGTTTCAACGATATTCATAGTTAACTCCAATGCAGAAGTCAGAATGATGAATGCAGAATTGAAATTCTAACTTCTGCATTCATCATTCTGCATTTAAGAAAAGTGACTCTGTAAACTTCGATATTGCAATTCTTTTTTGTTCAATGCCTGTATGGCAGCGACTGCCGCAATGCCCGCTGAAAGTGTCGTGAGCAGCGGCACATTCATGGCAATCGCCGCCGCACGGATGCGCGCTCCGTCTGAATGAGCATGTGTGCCCAACGGGGTATTGAGGATCAACTGAACCTTGCCGCTGCGGATCAAGTCTTCGATGGCGGTCGAACCTTCATCTATTTTACGTACCACTTCCACAGGCAAGCCGACCTTGCTAAAAAAGTCTGCTGTGCCTGGCGTAGCATATAAGGCAAAGCCCATGCGATTCAAATCTCGCGCTACTTTCAACCCTGCACTCTTATCATAATCGTTCACACTGATAAGCACTGCCCCACTTTGTGGAAGTCCCTGCCCGGCTGCAATCTGAGATTTTGCAAACGCATGTCCGAAGCGTGAGGCATGTCCCATCACTTCGCCGGTTGAGCGCATCTCAGGTCCAAGCAATGAACTGGAGCCGGGCAGCTTCTTGAAAGGCAACACGGCTTCCTTGATGAAAATTCCATCGACATGCGGTTCTTCCGTCACACCCAGTTCTTCCAACTTCTTACCCGCCATCACTTGCGCTGCTTTATAAGCAAGATTCAAATTCGTGGCTTTGCTGGCATAAGGCACAGTTCGTGAAGCACGCGGGTTCACTTCCAACACACAGACCACTTCATCCTTCAATGCGAATTGCACATTCATGAGACCACGAACACCGAGGGCAAGCCCAAGTTGCTCTGTATATTCGCGCATGATTCCCAAATGAAATTCGCTGACCTTATACGGCGGCAATACACACGCCGCATCGCCCGAATGCACACCCGCTTCTTCGATGTGCTGCATGATCGCACCCACCACGACATGCTCGCCATCAGATAAAGCATCGACATCGATCTCGAAAGCGTCTTCCATAAACTTATCAATGAGTATCGGTTGACCAGGAGCCGCCTCGATCGCCTTTTGAATGAATCCTGCCAAATGAGCCTCAGACTCCACTAAAGCCATGGCTCGCCCTCCCAAAACAAAGGACGGACGCACGAGAACGGGATATCCGATCCGTTGAGCGACTTCACGCGCCTCTTCCAACGAACGAGCGATTCCATTCTCCGGCTGGGGAATATCCAACTCTTTGAGCAGTTTCGCAAATTCTTCGCGGTCTTCGGAAAGTTGAATGGCATGAGGCGATGTTCCCAAAATTTTCACACCCGCCGCTTCAAGTCCCGCCGCCAGGTTGAGCGGAGTCTGCCCGCCGAACTGGACGATGACACCGATGGGTTGTTCTTTATCAATCACATTCAGAACGTGCTCAAGAGTCAGCGGCTCAAAGTACAAGCGGTCTGCCGTGTCGTAATCTGTAGACACGGTTTCGGGGTTGCAGTTGTACATGATGGTTTCGTAACCCATCTCAGACAAGGCGAACGCCGCCTGACAACAGCAATAATCGAATTCGATTCCCTGACCAATGCGATTCGGTCCACCGCCCAAAATCAAAATCTTTTGCTTATCCGTCGGGCGGGACTCGTCGTCCATTTCATAGGCGGAGTAGAGATAGGGCGTCTGCGATTCAAATTCTGCGGCGCAGGTGTCGACTCTTTGAAATGTTGGCAGAACTCCCAAAGATTGGCGTAGTTGGCGGACTTCTAATGCAGAATGAAGAATGAAGAATGAAGAATTTAAGAGCCGCGCAATGTGCGAGTCGGAAAATCCCATTTGCTTCGCTTCGCGCAAGAGCATTTTCAATTCTGCATTCTCAATTTTTCCTTTTGCATTCCCAACATTCTGCATTCTGCATTCTACATTCTCTATTTCCTTCATTTGTGCCAGGAACCAAAGATCATAGCCACTCGCTTTGGAAATTTCTTCGAGTGACATTCCTTGCCGAAGCGCACGATACACACGGAACAATCTGTCGGCAGTGGGAAGCTTCAGCGTAGATAAAGTTTCGGGTTCAGCGGGCAACTCGCGCTTGCCCTGAGCGTCTAGTCGAAGGGTGGGGCCGGAGCCGTCGAGGGCGTCCACACCAATTTCGAGGGATTGAATCGCTTTGTTCAAGGCTTCGGGGAAGGTCCGCCCGAGAGCCATCACCTCACCCACCGATTTCATCTGCGGTCCGAGAGTGGGGTCAACGCCAGGGAATTTCTCGAATGCCCAGCGCGGAATTTTTGTCACAACATAATCGAGCGACGGCTCGAAAGCGGCTTTGGTTTGACCAGTGATGTCGTTGGTGATTTCGTCGAGGGTGTAACCGACGGCAACGAGCGCGGCGAGTTTGGCAATGGGAAAGCCCGTGGCTTTGGATGCCAACGCAGACGAACGACTCACACGCGGATTCATTTCGATAACCACAACGCGACCTGTCTTGGGATCCACGCCGAATTGAACATTGGAGCCGCCCGTTTCAACCCCGACGGCTGTCAGCACACGATGAGCGAGGTCACGCAGAATTTGATACTCGCGGTCGGTGAGCGTTTGCGCGGGCGCGACGGTGATGCTATCACCCGTGTGAACACCCATCGCGTCGAGGTTTTCGATAGAGCATACGACGACGAAGTTATCGGCTTTGTCGCGCATCACTTCGAGTTCGTATTCCTTCCAACCAATGACAGACTCTTCCAGCCACGCCTGCCCGATCGGCGATTCGGAAATCGCACTGCGCACGGCTTCTTGCAATTGAGCGGGGTCATACACCCAACCCGCGCCCGTGCCACCCATCGCAAACGAAGCGCGGACGAGGACAGGATAGCCCGTTTCTTTTACAAGTTCTTCAGCTTCTGCGAGTGAATACGCCGCCCCGCCACGCGGAACGGGGATATTATTTTTCTGCATCGTTTCGCGGAAGAGCAGACGGTCTTCGGCGGCTTTGATGGCGCTGAGTTTTGCGCCAATCAGTTGCACGCCATATTTTTCAAGCACGCCGTTTTCACTGAGGGCAAGCGCAAGGTTTAATCCCGTTTGTCCGCCCACGTTGGGAAGCATGGCATCAGGTTTCTCTTGTGCAATGATAGCTTCCAGCGATTCGGGTGTGAGCGGTTCGATGTAAGTCGCATCCGCGATTTCGGGATCGGTCATGATTGTGGCAGGATTCGAGTTGACCAGCACAACACGATAGCCTTCCGCTTTCAATGCTTTCACCGCTTGCGTGCCAGAGTAATCAAACTCCGCGGCTTGACCGATAACGATGGCTCCAGAGCCAGGGACGAGGATTGTGTGAATGTCGGTTCTTTTCATAGTGAAAATGATGAAAGATAAAAGATGAAGGATGAATTTATTTGCATGTCAGTTCTCTCGTTTGTATAAACTGATTTCTTTTTCGGCATCGGATCGATTTGTTGATTTCCATATCTTTCTCAATTTTTCAATATCCATGGGTACTTGTCGAAATTCGAGGCTGAGTTGAACGCCCGTTACACTTAAGAGAGCGTATTCCGCCCGCGAGTCCAATTGAAATTCCTCGTCGCTTCGATTCCTGTCATATACACGCCCCACACTGCCGGGACGAAAGTAAAAGGTATCGCCAATACGCCGCAGAACCTGCGAGTGAACGTGTCCGCCGGTATAGATCCGCGAGGTCAGGTCATCACCCAGTAATTCCGCAAGTTCAGGGTCTCTCATCGGCGGCAAAATATGGTCGTCGAAGGATTTGGGAGAGCCGTGAAAACAAAGCAGCTTTTTATTTTCGTTTAGCTCGATCTCCACCGTGGGAGCAAATTGATTCATGAACGCGAGGTCCGTTTCCAATAACTGGGCAACGGTCCATTCGCGGATTTCTTTTTGAAACTCAGTCACTACTTCGGCAGTGGTACCTGTCAACATCCAGTCATCGGTGTTGCCCATCACGATCGGGCAGCCCAGTTCACGCATGATCGCCAAGGTTTCTGCAGGCTGCGGACCGCCCTGGATCACATCACCAAGACAGACTAATTGGTCCACGCCAACTTGCTTGATATCTGCCAACACAGTCTCCAAGGCAAGACAATTTCCATGAATATCAGAAAAGACTGCTATTTTCATTTTTTATCTTCCCGCCTTAATCTTTATACTTTTGAAAAACTCACCAAAAATATCGTGTGCGTCATGCGGACCCGGCGCGGACTCGGGATGAAATTGAACGCTAAAGACGGGCTTATTTTTCACGCGAATTCCTTCAAGTGAATCGTCGTTTAAACTTTTATAAGTAATTTCTACTTCGTCTTTATTCAAATCGCCTGCGGTTACACAATAGTTATGGTTTTGAGCAGTGATGAGAACTTCTCCACTGGGTAAATGCTGAACGGGGTGATTCCCGCCGTGATGTCCGAATTTGAGGCGGTGGGTATCCGCTCCGAGTGCGCGACCAATGAGTTGATGTCCGAGACAGATACCAAACATTGGCACATTGCTCTCGATCAACTTTTCCACGGCTTCCACCGCATATGGCAAGCCCGCAGGATCACCAGGTCCATTCGATAAGAAGATTCCATCGGGGTTTAATGCCAACACTTCTTCGGCAGATGTGTCCGCAGGGACAACGGTCACATTCGCGCCATAAGATGAAAGATGACGAAGGATATTCTCTTTGATGCCGAAATCGTAAGCGACGATAGACCATGGACGATTGACCATGGCTTTTCCATCGTCCGCGGTCTGCGGTCGATGGTCACTCACCCACTTATCTCCTGCATCACCATTCCAATGATAAGTTTCCTCACAAGTCACTTCCTTCACCATGTCGCGCCCGTCGAGACCGCTCCACTCGCGAGCCATCTTTAACAATGTTTCAGCAGACGTACCTTTTGTAGAGAGCGCCGCTTTTTGCGTGCCGCCGTCGCGGAGTTTGCGAGTTAGCCAGCGTGTGTCCACGCCGCTGATGCCGGGCACGCCATGTTGTGCGAGCCAGTCCGATAAAGAAAGTGCCGAACGCCAGTTCGACACCACAGGACTCAATGCACGGATGACAGCCGCAGAAACTTGCGGATGCGCCGATTCGTCATCTTCTGTATTGATGCCCACATTGCCAATATGCGACACAGTGAACAGCACACCCTGTCCGCGATACGAGGGGTCGGTGAGAATCTCTTGATAGCCAGTCATGCTGGTGTTGAATACCAACTCAAAAACGGCATCGGTCTCCGCGCCAAACGCCTGACCTTCCAGGATGGTTCCATCTTCCAAAACGAGTGTTGCAAACTTCATGAATTCACCTAATGGTCATTAAGATATGCAGCGATCATGGCATCATAATGGGCGGTCACATGAAAGCCCTTGACGGCAAGTTGCTTGCGAAATTTAAATGGGATGGTGCCTTCGTTCAATTTCGATAATACTTCGGGATAATCTGTGGGGTTGCAGACGAGAGTGACTCTCTCATGGTTCTTTGCCGCCGCGCGGATGAGCGTCACGCCGCCGATGTCGATGTTTTCGATCACTTCTGCATAGGTCACATTCGGTTTTGCAATGGTGGCTTCAAACGGATAGAGGTTGACGACCACTAAATCAATAAAATCCCAGCCAAGGTTGAACAATTGCTGGTGATCCACTTCGGTGGGACGGGCGAGTAACCCGCCGTGAATCGCCGGGTGCAGGGTCTTGACACGCCCGCCAAGAATTTCAGGCGACTGGGTGTACTCGGCAACTTCAGTGACGGGCAAACCGTTCTCGCGTAGAAGTTTGGCTGTACCGCCAGAGGCGAGCAGAGTCCAATTCAAAGCGGCGAGACCCTTGGCAAGGTCAACGATGCCGGTCTTATCGTGAACAGAAAGAATGGCTTTGGGCATAAAAAATCCTTGTGTAAGGGCGGATCGCGATCCGCCCCTACAATTTAATGATGAAACAACCGCACACCCGAGAAGACCATCGTCATGCCATATTCATTCGCGGCTTGGATGACGGCATCATCGCGGGTCGAGCCGCCGGGCTGCAAAACATATTTCACGCCGCTGACGGCAGCGCGGTCAATTGAATCGCGGAAGGGGAAGAAAGCATCGGAGCCGAGAGTGGCAGAATCCAGTTTGGAGAGCCACTCCTGTTTTTCGGGGAGAGTCAACTGCGGCGGAGTCTGAACGAAGACCTCATCCCAGGCAGATTTTTCGTTGGGGGTTACATCGTCGCGCAGGAATTGGTCGATGGCATTGTCTCGGTCTGGTCTTTTGATGTTCGGTTTGAAAGGCAAATTCAAAACCGCGGGATGTTGACGCAGCCACCACAAGTCCGCTTTTTGACCGGCGAGGCGCACGCAATGAATGCGTGATTGCTGCCCCGCCCCCACGCCAATGGTCTGACCGTCTTTTACGAAACAGACCGAATTCGATTGCGTGAACTTGAGCGTGATCCACGCGAGGGTCAGGTCGCGCATCGCAGACTCGGGAAGGTCGTTATTCGTGGTGACGATGTTGGAAAGATCAGACGGCGCGACAAGCCGGTCATGCCGCCGCTGTTCAAAACGGATGCCAAAAACGTCACGCTGTTCTTGCAAGTCACTCGGCGTATACGCCGCGTCAATTTGGATGACCGCATACTTGCCCTGTTTCTTGGCTTTGAGAATTTCGAGCGCGGCGGGTTCATACGCCGGAGCAATGACGCCATCTGAAACTTCGCGAGCGATCAGTTTGGCGGTCGGCACATCCACCGTGTTAGAGAGCGCAATGAAATCACCGAACGAGCAAAGTCGATCCGCACCACGTGCGCGAGCATACGCCGTGGCAAGCGGCGAGAGTTCAAGGTCATCTACAAAATACGCCCGCTTCAATTCATCTGAAAGTGGAACGCCCACTGCCGCCCCCGCCGGGCTGACATGTTTGAACGAAGCAGCCGCAGGCAAACCCAGCGACGCATTCAACTCACGCACCAATTGCCAGGCGTTGAGCGCATCAAGCAGATTGATGTACCCGGGCGAACCGTTCAGCACTTCGATGGGCAATTTCGCGCCAGATGCCATGAACACGCTGGCAGGCGCCTGTTGTGGATTGGTTCCATAACGAAGTTTCAAAGAAGCACTCATCGTTTCACCTTTGCAAAAATCGCGTCATTGTACTGCCCCTGATTTGTCTAGTCAACCTATTGGATGACCGTTCCGTTGCCTGCCAGCGCATTGGAGATCGGGTTTTGAATGCGACCATCGGCAATGATGACTCGGCTGACTCCGCCTTTGAGCGCTTCTTCCGCTCCAAGCACTTTCTTCTTCATGCGACCTTGCGCCGCTTCACTCGCCGCCGCAAGTTGACTCATCGGCAGTTGCCGAATGAGCGTTGACTCATCTGGGAAATTCTTCATCAAGCCGGGAACCGCAGTGAGCAACAGCAAATTTTCCGCCTTGAGCGCAGATGCCACCATCGCCGCGGCGCGGTCGGCATCCACATTCAACGCCTCACCTTTTTCACTGACAGCCACCGGCGCAATCACAGGCAGATACCCCATATCTAAAAGTACCAATAACAAATTACCATTCACCTGCTCTATCTTCCCCGTGTAATCATCGCGGATAATTTTCCGTTTGCCATTCTCAATACTCTGCACCGACTCTTTGCGCGTGGCTTGCATCAACTTGCCATCCAGCCCGCACAGCCCAAAAGCATTCACACCGAGCATTTGAAGTTGTTCCGTCAGCAGTGAATTGACCTTGCCATTGACCGCCATCAAAAAGATCTCAAGTGTCTTTCTATCGGTGTAGCGTGAGGTATAGCCCGAAGGTGAGGTGATCATCTTTGGCGGCGTTCCCAGCCCCTCACCCAATGCATTCGCTTCCGCTGAACCGCCATGCACAAAGACCATTTTCCTGCCTTGCTTTAACAACTCCACAGCATCGTTGCAGATCGCAGAAAAGTCCACGCCTTCGGTGCCGCCGAGTTTGACTACGGTTATTGATGTATGTTCTGTCATTTTTCTCCAGTACGATATTCGATACTCGAAATTCGAATTATCCAATATCGAATATCGCTATATCGGATGTAATCCCATAAACTCCAACCCCAGCGTCTCTTCCCATCCCATCATCAAATTCATACACTGCACCGCTGTACCAGACGCGCCCTTCATCAGATTATCAATCGCGCACATCGCCACAAGATGACCGTTGCTCTCATCCAACTCAAAGCCCAAATCCGCATAATTCGAGCCAGCCAGAATCTTCGGCTCGGGCACACGATAAATTCCGCGTTGTTCCTTGACCACCCGCACGAACGGATTTTCATTCGCTACGGCGCGGTAGGCTTTCCACAAATCTTTATTTGCCACACCCGGTTTCACTTTCGCATGAGCAGTTGCCAACACCCCACGGACAAGGTCCACTGCGGTCATGGTCAGCGAGACATCTTTCACGCCCATTTCCTGAATCACCTCGGCAGTGTGACGATGACCGAACGCCGAAAACGTGCGGATGACATTCGCCCGCTCCGCGTGAAGCGACCCGGAATTTCCTTCTGCACCGCCTTCAGAAGAACCGACCTTGATCTCGATAAAAATAGGGGAAGATAAGTCCAGCAGATCGGCTTTGACCAGCGGCAGTAGCGCAAGGTTGCTCGCCGTGGCATTGCATCCCACCCCGCTGATATAACTCGCCTTTGAAATCTCTTCGCGGTGCAGTTCGGGAAGTCCATATACGAACTTGCTCAACCACTCGGGCGCAGCATGTTTTTCGCCGTACCATTGCTCATAGAAACCGGCATCGCGCAAGCGGAAGTCCGCCGCGAGGTCGATGATCTTCGCACAGAGTTTGGCATATTCTTCGATATTCTTCTGCGCCTGTCCATGCGGTTGGGCGAGGAAGAGAATATCCACCGGCTCCAACTGTGACGGGTCGCTGAACTTCAACTGCGTGCGCTTACGCAAATTCGGATGAGTCTGATACACATACTCCCCCACCCGCGAACGTGACGTGACTTGCTTAATTTCAACGTTCGGATGCCCCAGCAGCAAACGCAACAACTCGCCGCCACCGTACCCCGAACCACCAATGATAGAAACAGTTGTCATAAATTCTCCAAATCAATGCAGAATGAAGAATGCAGAAGTCAGAATAAAATTCTGCATTCTTCATTCTGACTTTTGCATTGCACTCCTCACCACATACTCCACGATCTCGCCGGCAATATCAATGCCGCTGACCGGCTGCATGGTGTGAAACTCCATCGTGTGATTGATCTCATTCACCACGAGTCCCTTTTCGGGGTGCTCCACCAAATCCACGCCGAGCAGACCGCCGCCCACCGCCTTGGAAGCACGCAGACAAATATCCTCGATCTCCGGCGTGATCGGACACAACTCACCACTGCCGCCGCGCGCCGTGTTGGTGATCCAATGCTCCGAGCTGCGGTACATGCCGGTCAAGACCTTATCACCGATCATAATGATACGCAAGTCACGCCCCGGCTTCTCGATAAATTCCTGAATATAAAAAACCGAATGTTGCACAGAACCCAACGTTGATTTATGTTCCAGCACCGCTTCCGCTGCATCACGGTCATTGATCTTCGCCAGCAGCCGCCCCCACGAACCGACCACGGGTTTCAAGACTACCGGGTAGCCGAACGCTTCAATCGCTTCGAGCGCGGCTTCGGGCGAGAACGCCGTCACATTATGCGGCTGCGGCACACCATCCCGAGCAAGCACGGCGCTGGTCATCAACTTATCGCCGCAGATCTCTGCCACCGAAGCCTTGTTCACCGTTGGCACGCCGAAGGCATTCAACAAACGCAGGGCATACAATCCGCTGTTGTAGCTGATACTGCGCTCCAACACCGCATCATATTGCTGCCACGCTTCAGGCTTTTCTAAATCAAAACTAATGGCGCGGTCATCGAGACGGTCATAGTCAATACCGCGCTTCTCCATTGCGCCGAAGATCCATTTCTCTTCCACGCGCACTCGTGAATAAAGGACGCCTATTTTTAATCGTCGTTGCATAATGTCTCCGTAATTCGGAAAACGTAATGCGTAATATGCAAATCAATTACGCATTACGAATCACGCATCACGTTATTCTCCCCAATCTTCCTGTTCCATCGGCGCGAGCTGCACAGCGGCAGGGTCAATCGAGGTCACTTCCAGATCCACACCGCAATCGGGGCAGACGATGATCTCACCGGCTTCGGTTCCTTCGGCAAACGTAATTTCAGCTTCACATTCGGGGCAGTTCACAGTAGACATGATTTATTCTCCTTATTTTTTGGAGTCCAAAGTCTCCTGACTTTGGACTAAGATTTTTCAAACGACAAGAGACTTTGGACTCCTGCAATCTGCATTTTTACGGATTGAAGACTCGTGCCTCCAACCGTATTTCTTTTATTGATCGATTCCAGCGGATCGAAAACCTGATAAACATCCGCCTCAAACACCGGACTAATCGCCTGATACGCTTCGAGGGGCAGCTCCTCCATCCGAACATGATTCTCCCCCGCCGCACGGACAACTTTCCCCGCCAGCGAGTGCGCTTCTCTGAACGGTACACCTTTCGCCACGAGATAATCCGCCAAGTCTGTCGCCATCATCGTTGAATCGATCGCATTGCGCATTCGTTCCGGCTTGACGGTGATCGTCCGCAACGCCGCCGCCATAACAGGCAAAATTGAGAGCAGGGTATCCGTTGCGGCAAATACGGGTGCTTTATCTTCCTGCAAATCTTTATCGTAGGTCGAAGGCAACCCCTTGAGCGTGGACATCAACCCCGTCAGCAAGCCAATCATCGTGCCAGCTTTGCCACGAGTTAACTCAAAGACATCGGGATTCTTCTTCTGCGGCATCAGGCTTGATCCCGTAGAAAAGGCATCAGAAAGTTCGAAGAAACCAAACTCTGCCGTGGTGTATAAAACAATTTGCTCCGCAAGTTTGCTCAAATGAACAGCCGCCATCGAACAGACGAATAAATATTCCGCGGCAAAATCTCTATCGGAGACGGCATCAAGACTGTTTTGCGAGGCTTCTGCAAAACCAAGGTTCTTCGCCAGCGCATCACGGTCCAGCGCAAAAGGAGCGCCTGCCAATGCGCCGCTTCCCAACGGTAGAACGGATACGCGTTTGGTCAAATCGTTCAAGCGATCTACATCACGCTTCAATGCCCAGTAGTGACTGAGCCACCAATGCGAGAGCAAAATCGGCTGCGCTCTTTGCATGTGGGTGTAGCCTGGCATGATGATGGGTTCGCCCTCATCCCCAACCCTTCCCCCGATGGGGAAGGGAGTCCCCTCTCCCTGCGGGAGAGGGCTAGGGTGAGGGAGAGCTGCTTCTGCCTGCTCAACAAGAGCGGATTGCAGATTGTTGAATGCAGATTGCAGTTCAGGAATCGTTTGCAACATCCATAAGCGGAAGTCAGTAGCCACTTGGTCGTTGCGGCTGCGCCCCGTGTGGAGTTTGCCAGCAGCAGCGCCAATCAGTTCGCTCAGTCGTCTTTCGACAGCGGTGTGAATGTCTTCATCAGAAGGTTGGACGATAAACTCACCCGAAGCGAATTCTTTTCGGACGGTATCCAGCCCGAGTGAGATCGAGGCGTGTTCTTCATCCGTAAGAATGCCTGCTTTGTGAATCGCCGCCGCCCAGGCAATGCTTCCTTCCACATCCTGAATCGCCATGCGCTGATCGACAGGCAGGGACGAGTTGAGCGCCCATGCAAGGTCATCTAGTTTTTGGGAAAAGCGTCCGCCCCAGAGGGTCATGTGAGTTCCTTTCGGTAATTAGTAATTGGAGATTGGTAATTACCATTTACCAATTACTAATATCCAATCTCTAATCTCTTTTAAATTTGGAATAATCGGGCTTGGGCATATCAAGACCCGAAATAGGCAGACCGTTGAGCGCACGGACTTTCATGCTGAGACCATACAAGCGGATGAAGCCTTCGGCATGACTCTGGTCGTAGACATCTTCCTGACCAAAGGTGGCAAAATCTTCGCGGTAGAGGCTGAACTTGGATTTGCGTCCGGCAGTGATGATGTTGCCTTTGTAAAGTTTGAGGCGCACAGTGCCGGTGACAGGTCCCTGTGTGGAGTTAACGAAGGCATCGAGCGCTTCACGCAGCGGGGTGAACCACTGACCGTTGTAGGTGAGTTCCGCATATTTGACGGCGATCATCTGTTTGAAGTGCATGGTTTCGCTATCGAGAATGAGTGACTCAAGTTCGCGGTGAGCATAAAGAAGAATCGTGCCGCCGGGGGTTTCATACACACCGTGAGATTTCATGCCCACGAGGCGATTCTCAACGAGGTCCACGCGACCGATGCCGTGCGTACCGCCAATGGCATTGAGTGTGGAAACGATCTTGGCAGGCGACATCTTTTCGCCGTTGACCGATACCGGGTTGCCGCTTTCAAATTCGATCTCTACATATTCGGCTTGTTCGGGGGCATTCTCAGGTGACGTGGACATTTGGAACATGATCTCTTCGGGTTCGTTCCACGGGTCTTCGAGCAGACCGCCTTCGTGCGAAAGGTGCCAGAGGTTTGAATCGCGTGAGTAAATCGATTTGATGGTGGCGGTCACAGGGACGTTGAATTCTGCGGCATATTCCAATGCGTCTTCACGTGAGCGGATGTTCCATTCACGCCAGGGAGCAATGATCGTCAGGCGCGGGTCGAGCGCCATCACGGTCAGTTCAAACCGAACCTGATCGTTGCCCTTGCCGGTTGCGCCGTGGGCAATCGCATCCGCGCCGGTTTCATGCGCCACTTCTACAAGATGTTTTGCGATCAAAGGACGGGCAACTGATGTGCCCAATAAATACTTGTGTTCATAAACCGCCCCCGCTTTGAGCATCGGGAAAAGATACTCGCTCACGAATTCTTCCTTCATGTCATGAATGATGAACTGACTTGCCCCGCTCTTAATGGCTTTATCTTCCAACTTGGCAAGGTCTTCATCGCCCTGCCCCACATCGGCACAGAAACAAACCACCTCACAACCGTAGTTCTGTTTTAACCACGGCACGATGACGGATGTATCCAACCCCCCCGAGTAGGCTAATACAACTTTCTTGACACTAGGTTTTGACTTTGGACTCATTTTTACTCCTTATAATTTCTCCCCTCTCCCTCTGGGAGAGGGCTAGGGTGAGGGAAAATAAAAACAGCCCATCCGAGAAGGATGGGCTGTTTGGGTTGACTTGTGACTATGTATATCAGTTCACATTTGCGCTCGCGCCGTCAAAACAAAAAACTCCCAACCTTCTCTGGGAAGTGGGCTTGGTACGACGGGTACGAGGCAGAACGAACAAGGTGAACATTTCGCGCAATTCTACTACCGATATGAAATGCGTCAATGGTTTTGCACACACCAAAATTACAACCCTGCGCTTTCAAGTAAAGAATCCCAATCTTCAAAATACGGCACACCTGCCAGTTGAAACGCCTCTGCTTTTCGCTCCACGCCCGAAGTTAGCCCGAGCGTATGCGTGGTTACATCAAGCCCCGCCTCGCGCAAAATTTCTCCGGCTGCTTTGGTTGAACGCACGCCGCCCATCGTATCTTCGATGACGTACAATTCAAATGACTTGGGCAACTCGCTAAAGCTCCCATTCAACTTGCCCGACGTATGCCACTCGTACGCCGCATCCAACGCCGCCAACTCGTCACCCGTCCACGCCGCGAGAATTCCCGCCAATGCATGGAACGGCGAAGGCTTCATCAATGTGGCGGGATTCAACCCGTGCTGTGCCGCGATGAATTCCAACTTCCCAAACGACATCAACGGAATATCTGCCAGCCCAGCCAACTCCAAGCCTAATTCCGCTTCGGGCGCGTAACCCACATGCGAACCGTCCCACTCGCGCGGCGGCTTTGAAGGTCTGGCAGTAAAGCCTGCGATGGAATTCCGCTCGTGCCTTAACCTCTCGCGTATTTTTTCACTGATGTTAGCCTTATCCTCCGTCAGCAAAAGGGATTGCGCCTCACGCTTCGCGTCCGCTGGAAGCTGATACGTGGACCCAAACGTTTCACTCCCCAGAGTGAAATGCTGAAACGTGCGAAATGTGTGCGACTTGTAAACATCCCGCGACTCGGTCATCAAGTTCTTGCGCAACTCACTTGGTATGGATGGGAAACATCCCGCCGCATACGCCGCATCCACAGGGTATTGCCCATCCATCAAATCAAAGGCAGGGATGGATAAATACTTCGGCTCCTCCACTTTTCGCTGACGTTGAATCTGCTCTCCAGCAATGACGGGATCATCCGATAAATTCTCCATCGGTTGACGAGAAAGCACATCCTCCCAATACGCGGCAATGATCAGTGGCGACATATCCCACTCGCTCGAAATCCCACGCTTCTCCATGCTGACGGGCACATCTTCTTCAATGACATAATCGCCAATGAAACGCTTCACCGTCGCCCGTAATGCCGCCCGATACCCGCCCGGCTGAACAAGCACACCATCAATATCCAATAAGATGATTCGCTTCATTTATGTCGCTTCTCCAATTCAGCAATAACATGCGCAGGGGTCAGTCCACGGGCGGCAAGCAGAACCAACGTGTGATAGGTCAAGTCCGCGACTTCCTCAATTAATCGCTGGTCTTCCTGCGCCAACGCGGCGACAACTACCTCTGTCCCTTCTTCGCCCACCTTCTGCGCGATCTTCGGCAAGCCTTCATTGAACAGACTCGTCGTGTACGATTTCTCGCTGGGATTCTTTTTTCTATCTTCGATCACATCAAACAACCATTGAATGCTCATTTTTTCTCCATGTAGGTCACGTTTTCAACGTGACAAATTTATGTTGCAGTTTCGTCACGCTGCAAGCGTGACCTACAAACTCCGAAAGAAGCAACTCCGTTCGCCCGTATGGCACGCCGGACCCGCAGGCTCGACCAACACCAACAGCGTATCCGCATCACAATCCACACGGATCTCGACCACCTTCTGCACATTGCCCGACGTTGCGCCCTTATGCCAAATCTCTCGCCGACTGCGTGACCAGAACACTGTCTCGCCTGTCTCCATCGTCAACCGCAAAGACTCAGCATTCATCCAAGCCATCATCAACACATCTTTTGTGAAAACATCCTGCACAATTGCAGGGACAAGTCCATTGGCATCATATTTTATCTGGCTGAATAACTCTTCTTTCATCTTTCCTCTTTTCAAAATGACCGCAGACGACCGACCGCCGACCGCAATTACCATTTACCAATTACGCTTCTTGCCGTCTGCGGTCAGCGGTCACCTTACAACAATCCCAGTCTTACGCAACTCCTCTTTCAACTCAGGGATTCTCAACTTCCCATCATGGAACAGTGACGCCGCCAACGCCGCATCTGCCATGCCTTTCGTCAGCACCTCCGCAAAGTGACTGGGTGTCCCTGCCCCGCCCGAAGCGATGACAGGCACAGAGACCATGTTCGAGATGATGCTTGTCAACTCCAGGTCATAGCCTGCAAGTGTGCCATCGGCATCCATGCTGGTGAGTAGAATTTCACCCGCGCCTAACTCTACACCGCGCACTGCCCACTCGACCGCGTCCATGCCTGTGGGAGTGCGTCCGCCCGCAACGTACACTTCCCAACTTGAGCCGTTTCTGCGTGCATCGATCGCCAGCACAATGCACTGCGCCCCGAATCGACTTGCACCCTCAGAAAGTAATTCAGGTCGCTTCACCGCCGCCGAGTTGACACTGACCTTGTCCGCGCCAGCCAACAGCAGATTGCGCATATCGTCCACTTCACGGATTCCGCCACCGACGGTCAACGGCATGAAGACCGTCTCTGCCACACGGCTGACCAACTCCAAGGTCGTCTTACGTCCTTCGTGGGTAGCGGAGATATCGAGAAAGACCAACTCGTCCGCGCCTTGCTCATCGTACAAACGCGCCTGCTCCACTGGGTCGCCCGCGTCGCGTAGGTTCACAAAGTTCACGCCCTTCACCACGCGCCCATCTTTGATATCCAAACAAGGGATGATTCGTTTTGCTAACATACAAACTCCTCCCTCACCCTAACCCTCTCCCGCAGGGAGAGGGGACTGATTCCCTTCTCCGTCGGGAGAAGGGTTAGGGATGAGGGCAATCGCCTCTTCCAGATCAACCGTCCCATCATACAACGCCCGCCCGATGATACAGCCTGCCAACCCCGCATCCTTCGCTGCCTTCACATCATCGATCGTATGCACACCGCCCGAAGCGATCACATCGAGTCCGCTTTTCTCGGATAACTCTCGCGTCGCAGGGATGTTCAACCCGCTGCCCAAACCGTCGCGGCTGACATCGGTAAAGATAACGGTATCCAGCCCAAAGGTCCGCATTTGAAGCGCGAGGTCAAGCGCAGGCA
>Ga0172367_10002314_pt1 | contig 26260 bp, 25 predicted proteins | sample Lak10m_FD_114542 | JGI IMG/M metagenome (GOLD analysis project Ga0172367, IMG submission 114542) | Freshwater microbial communities from Kabuno Bay, South-Kivu, Congo - kab_022012_10m | ecosystem: Environmental > Aquatic > Freshwater > Lake | place: Democratic Republic of the Congo: South-Kivu...
ACGATTGAACGAGCATCCTCGCTTAGGTGCAATTGCGTCTGGCGCATGACAACTCCCGTAGATGCCGTTTGGCGATGTAGAGAGTTTAACTATGTTTCGTTATTTACGTGTTGATGTACTAGGGGCCTGGGCGGCAGAGCGTTCTGCCGCCCGAGCTCCTGGCGCTCTGGACGAGTCAGGCTTTGCCGGTCGAGCCGTAACCTCCCTCACCGCGCACACTGGCCGGAAACTCGGCCACCACATTGAACTGCGCCTGTACCACCGGAACAATCACCAGTTGCGCGATGCGTTCCATCGGCTCGATGGTGAAAGGCACATCGCTGCGGTTCCAGGCGCTTACCATCAGCTGGCCCTGGTAGTCGCTGTCGATCAGACCCACCAGATTGCCCAGCACAATGCCGCGCTTGTGCCCGAGGCCGGAGCGCGGCAGGATCATGGCGGCAAAGCCGGGGTCCCTCAAGTAAATCGCGATGCCGGTGGGCACCAGCTGCCAGGCATTGGCACCAAGCAGCAGGGGCGCGTCAAGGCAGGCGCGCAAATCCAGACCCGCGCTGCCGGGTGTGGCATAAGCGGGCAGCAGGTCCGCCATGCGCGGGTCGATCACCTTGACATCGATCTTCATCATGAAAGAACTCCAGCGCCGATTCTGCTGGCGATTTCAGCGATCAATTTGCGCGCCAGCGAGAGCTTGGCATCGCGTGACAGCTCGCGGGTACCGGTTTCATCGACCAGCAGCAAGGCGTTGTCGTCCTGGCCAAACGTGTCCGGGCCGATGTTGCCAACCAGCAGCGGCACCCCCTTGCGCTGCCGTTTGGCCTGGGCATGGGTCAGCAAGTCGTGACTCTCGGCGGCAAAACCGACGCAAAACAGCGCGCGGCTTTTGCCACGCGCCGACTGCGCCAGTGTGGCCAGAATGTCGGGGTTTTCAACAAACGCCAGCGCCGGTGGCAGGCCAGTGCCATCCTTCTTGATTTTTGACGCCGAGGCCTGGGCTGGCCGCCAGTCGGCCACCGCAGCTGTCGCGATGAAAACAGTCGCTTGCGACTCATGCGCCGTCACGGCGGCCAGCATGTCACGGGCAGATTTCACATTGATCCGGTTGACACCACGCGGCGTAGGCAGGCTGACCGGACCGGCGACCAGCGTGACCGTGGCACCGGCTTCGCGCGCGGCGCGGGCGATGGCAAAACCCATCTTGCCGCTTGACAAATTGGTAATGCCACGCACCGGGTCGATGGCCTCATAGGTGGGCCCGGCCGTGACCAGCACCTGCTGCCCGGCCAGCAGCTTGGGTTGAAACAAAGCAATCAGCTCGTCGAGAATCTCGAGCGGCTCGAGCATGCGACCATCGCCCGTTTCGCCACAGGCCTGGTCGCCAGAGCCCACGCCCAGCACCAGGGCGCCATCCGCCTGAACCTGTGCCACATTGCGCCGGGTGGCGGGGTGCTGCCACATTTCACGGTTCATGGCGGGCGCCAACAACAGGGGCACCCGGTCGGCAGGGCGCGCCAGGCACATCAAGCTGAGCAAATCATCGGCTTGGCCATGGGCAAGTTTGGCCATCAGATCGGCGCTGGCAGGTGCGATCAAGCAGGCATCGGCGTCGCGTGTCAAGTTGATGTGCGCCATGTTGTTGCTGGCACGTGCGTCCCACTGCGAGCCAAACACCGGGCGCTGGCTCAAAGCCTGCATGGTCACAGGCGTCATGAACTGCTCAGCGGCTTGTGTCATCACCACCTGCACCGAGGCGCCCGCCTTGATCAGCAAGCGGCACAACTCGGCCGACTTGTAGCAGGCCACGCCGCCACTGAGCCCCAAAACAATGTGTTTTCCAGCTAAATCTTTCATGCGCAGCAATGTAACAGAGCCAGCCGCCCGCCCGGTGAACTGCTGGTGTCCGCTGGAACACGGCCCCTATAATCTCGCTTTACCAGCTTCCCGAGTTCAAAGCTCACTTTGACAATGACCAAATTTGTCTTCGTCACCGGCGGTGTAGTGTCTTCCCTGGGCAAGGGAATTGCTTCCGCCTCATTGGCTGCGATCCTGGAGTCGCGCGGCCTCAAAGTCACCCTGATCAAGCTCGACCCTTACCTCAATGTGGACCCCGGCACCATGTCGCCGTTCCAGCATGGCGAAGTGTTTGTGACCGACGATGGCGCCGAAACCGATCTTGATCTGGGCCATTACGAGCGCTTCATCGAGACCCGCATGAAGAAGGCCAACAATTTCACCACGGGTCAAATCTACAAAAGCGTGCTTGAAAAAGAGCGCCGTGGCGACTACCTGGGCAAAACGGTGCAGGTGATTCCGCACGTTACCAATGAAATCCAGGACTTCATCAAGCACGGCGCGGGTTTCGACACGCCCGGAGCGGTCGATGTGGCGATTGTTGAAATTGGCGGCACAGTGGGCGACATCGAGTCGCTGCCATTTCTGGAAGCCGTGCGCCAGCTCAGCCTGCAGTTGGGACCGAACCAAACCGCCTTCGTGCACTTGAGCTACGTGCCGTGGATCGCTGCTGCGGGAGAGCTCAAAACCAAGCCGACCCAGCACACTGCCAAGCAACTGCGTGAAATCGGCATCCAGGCCGATGCCCTGCTATGCCGCGCCGACCGGCCCATTCCCGGGGAAGAACGGCAAAAAATTTCGCTGTTCTCCAACGTGCCCCTGTGGGGCGTGATTTCCATGTGGGATGTCGATACCATCTACAAGGTGCCACGCATGCTGCATGAGCAGGGGCTCGATGGCCTGATCTGCGACAAGTTGCGCCTGAACACACCGCCGGCCAAGCTCAAGCGCTGGGACGATCTGGTCTATGAGACCGCGCATCCACAGGGCGATGTCAACATCGTCATGGTGGGCAAGTATGTCGAATTGAGCGACAGCTACAAGTCGCTCAACGAGGCGCTGCGTCACGCCGGCATGAAGAACCACGTGCGCATCAAGATCGCCTACATCGACTCCGAAACCATCACGCCCGATAACGTGGCACGACTGGCAAAATTCGATGCCATTCTGGTGCCCGGTGGCTTTGGCGTTCGCGGTGTGGAAGGCAAGATTTGCGCGGCCCGCTTCGCCCGCGAGCACAAAGTGCCCTACCTCGGCATTTGCCTGGGCATGCAAGTGGCCACCATTGAATTCGCCCGCCACGCGGCCGGGCTGGACCATGCCAACAGCACCGAGTTCGACCCCGACACGCCGCACCCGGTCATTGCGCTGATCACCGAGTGGAAAGACGCAGACGGCAGCATCAAAACCCGCAACCATGACTCCGACCTCGGCGGCACCATGCGTCTGGGCGCACAAAGCTCCGACGTGGTCAAGGGCACGCTGGCGCACAAGATTTATGGCGACGTGGTCACCGAGCGCCATCGTCATCGCTACGAGGCCAACGTCAATTATCTCGACAGGCTGCGCCAGGCGGGCCTGGTAATCTCGGCCCTGACGCAGCGCGAGCATCTGACCGAAATTGTGGAATTGCCGCAGGACGTGCACCCCTGGTTCATCGGCGTGCAGTTTCACCCCGAGTTCAAGTCCACACCGTGGGATGGCCACCCGCTGTTCAACGCCTTCATCCGGGCGGCGCTGGAGCACCAGGGCAGCGCCAGCGCCTTGAAAGCGGTGGCCTGATGAAGCTGTGCGGTTTTGACATTGGTCTGACCCGGCCGTTTTTTCTGATCGCAGGTCCCTGCGTCATCGAGTCCGAGCAATTGCAGATGGACACCGCCGGCACACTGAAGGAAATCACCGCAAGCCTGGGCATCCCGTTCATTTTCAAGAGCAGCTTTGACAAAGCCAACCGCTCCAGCGGCGGCACCTTTCGTGGCCCAGGGATCGAACGTGGTCTGGAGATTCTGGCCAAGGTCAAGCGCGAACTTGGGCTTCCTGTACTCACCGACGTCCACTCGGAAGACCAGATTGCGCAAGTGGCAACGGTGGTGGACGTTCTGCAAACTCCCGCCTTCCTGTGCCGCCAGACCGACTTCATTCGGGCCGTGGCCCAATCCGGCAAGCCGGTGAACATCAAGAAAGGGCAATTTCTGGCGCCCGGTGACATGAAAAATGTGATCGACAAGGCGCGCGCCGCTGCCATTGAGGCAGGCCTGCCCGAAGACAACTTCATGGCCTGCGAACGCGGTGTCAGCTTTGGCTACAACAACCTGGTCAGCGACATGCGCGCGTTGGCCATCATGCGCGACACCGGCGCACCCGTGGTCTTCGATGCCACCCATTCAGTGCAATTGCCAGGCGGCCAGGGCACCAGCAGTGGCGGCCAGCGCGAGATGGTGCCAGTGCTGGCGCGCGCTGCGGTGGCTGTGGGTGTAGCCGGCCTCTTCATGGAAACCCACCCCGATCCGGCCAAGGCCCTGAGCGACGGCCCCAACGCGGTGCCGCTGAAACACATGAAAGCGCTGCTGGAAACCCTGTTGGCGCTGGACCAGGTGACCAAGCGGCACGGCTTCCTGGAAAATCATTTTGAAGCCTGAATGTCTGGCTTATGCTGTGCCCCATACGTACTTTTTGAAGGAAGATAACCATGAGTGCAATCGTTGATATCGTCGGTCGTGAAATCCTGGATTCGCGTGGCAACCCCACGGTCGAGTGCGATGTGTTGCTGGAGTCGGGCACCATGGGCCGCGCTGCGGTGCCATCGGGCGCCTCCACCGGCAGCCGTGAAGCCATCGAGCTGCGCGATGGCGACAAAAGCCGCTACCTGGGCAAAGGCGTGCTCAAGGCGGTCGAGCACATCAACACCGAGATCTCCGAAGCCGTGCTGGGCCTAGACGCTTCCGAGCAAGCCTTTCTGGACAAAACCCTGATCGACCTGGACGGCACGGACAACAAGAGCCGCCTCGGTGCCAACGCCATGCTGGCGGTCTCGATGGCAGTGGCCCGTGCCGCCGCCGAAGAATCCGGCTTGCCGTTGTACCGCTACTTTGGTGGCATGGGCGGCATGCAATTGCCGGTGCCGATGATGAACGTGATCAATGGCGGCGCCCACGCCAACAACAGCCTTGACTTGCAGGAATTCATGATCATTCCGCTGGGCGCGCCCAGCTTCCGTGAAGCGCTGCGCTACGGCGCTGAAGTGTTCCATGCGCTGAAGAAAATCATCCATGACAAAGGCATGAGCACGGCGGTCGGAGATGAAGGCGGTTTCACCCCCAGCGTCGACAACCATGAGGCCGCCATCCAGTTGATCCTGCAAGCGATTGACCAGGCTGGCTACACTGCCGGCGAGCACGTCGCCATTGGCCTCGATTGCGCCGCCAGCGAGTTTTACAAGGATGGCAAATACCACCTGAGTGCCGAAGGTCTGGCGCTCGATGCCCAGGCCTGGACCGACATGCTGGCCACCTGGGTCGACAAATACCCGATCATCAGCATCGAGGACGGCATGGCCGAAGGCGATTGGGACGGCTGGAAAATCCTGACCGATCGACTCGGCAAGCAGGTTCAGATCGTCGGCGATGACCTGTTTGTGACCAACACCAAGATCTTCAAGGAAGGCATCGACAAAGGCATTGCCAGCTCGATCCTGATCAAGATCAACCAGATTGGCACGCTGACCGAAACCTTTGCAGCCATCGAAATGGCCAAAAAAGCGGGTTACACCGCCGTCATCAGCCACCGTTCGGGTGAGACCGAAGACTCGACCATCGCCGACATTGCGGTGGGCACCAACGCCGGCCAGATCAAGACCGGCTCGCTCAGTCGCTCGGACCGCATGGCCAAATACAACCAGCTACTGCGCATTGAGGAAGACCTGGGCGACATTGCCAGCTACCCAGGGCGCGCGGCCTTTTACAACCTGCGCTGAGGCTGGCCATGGGCTCGCGTTCTGTGATGTTCGCGCTGATTGCACTGCTCGTGATGATTCACGCGCAATTGTGGTTCGGGCGCGGCAGCATCGCCAACGTGGCCCAACTGCAGACGCAACTCCAAGCACAGTATCAGCTGAACCAGCAAGCCGAACAGGCCAACCTGCAGCTTGCCGCTGAAGTCCGGGATTTGAAAGAAGGTTTGGAAATGATCGAGGAAAAGGCCCGCATGGAGTTGGGCATGATCAAGGTCAACGAGATTTACGTTCAAATCGCCAAAAGGTAAGAGGAATCTCAATTTCTTGCCACGGCACTCAGCGGCGGCACTACAATCAATTTGCCTGCCGTGTTTGCCGGGTTTTAGATTTCCTTGAACCAATGCTCATAGAGCTCGGGCTTGGAACATCGTCCTGTCAGCGTGATCATCTCGCGTCAGATGAACCCAAGACACCGACTGACCTCGCCCACCTGAACCCCGGTTCAGGATGCGGATCCGGCAACACGCGCAGGCATCCTGTCCACGTCTTCCCCCCATGCACTTCGAACCCCTTTTGATCGTTGAACTGGGAATACTTGGCTTGTGTACCGGTTTTCTGGCAGGGCTCCTGGGCATTGGCGGCGGCATGATCATGGTGCCATTCATGACGATCATCCTGACGAATCGCGGGGTGGCGCCTGAGCTCACCGTCAAGATGGCGATTGCCACGTCGATGGCCACCATTGTTTTCACTTCCATCTCCAGTGTCCGGGCGCATCACAAACGCGGCGCCGTGCGCTGGGATCTGGTCAGAAAACTGGCGCCAGGCATTGCTCTTGGCGGCATGGTCGCCAGCATGGGTGTTTTCGCCTTGCTCAAAGGTTCGATGCTGGCCATCTTTTTTGCGTTGTTCGTCGGCTTTTCGGCCACCCAGATGTTTCTTGACAAGAAGCCGTCGCCAAGCCGGCAGATTCCCGGGACAGCAGGGCTACTCACTGCGGGATCGGTCATCGGTTTCATGTCTGGCCTGGTGGGCGCGGGCGGCGGCTTTATCAGCGTGCCGTTCATGACCTGGGTGAATGTGCCCATCCACAACGCCGTTGCAACCTCGGCGGCGCTTGGGTTTCCCATCGCGCTGGCCAATTCAGCGGGCTTTATCGTGAGTGGCCTCAAGCTAACGCAACTGCCGCCCTACTCTCTTGGCTACATCTGGCTGCCAGGCCTGGCGGCGATTGCCAGCTGCAGTGTATTGACGGCACCCCTAGGTGCCAAAGCGGCCCACAAACTGCCAGTCAAGCGCCTCAAACGCGTCTTTGCCAGTGTTTTGTATCTGTTGGCTTCCTATATGCTTTACAAAGGGCTGTCCACTTTGTAGCGCGTTGCACCTGAACGCGATGTCCATAAAAAAAACCGCCGATGTCTGCACACCGGCGGTTTTTTGGATGGAGCAGCCGTATCAGGCGGTTTCGCCGTAAACCGAAACGTTGATATCGACGACGACATCGGTATGAAGCGCCACGCTGACGGTGCTGTCACTGACCGTCTTGATCGGACCATTGGGCATGCGTACTTGCGCCTTGGTCACAGAAAAACCTGATTTGCTCAGCTCTTCTGCAATGTCGGCGTTGGTTACCGAGCCGAACAGGCGGCCATCCACACCGGCCTTCTGCGTCAGTTTGCAGACATGGCCGGCAAGCTTCTCACCGATCGCCTGGCACTCGGCCAATTTGGCTGCAGCCATCTTTTCGAGTTCGGCACGGCGTGCTTCGAACTCGAGTTTGGCAGCGGCTGTGGCGCGACGGGCACGACCCGATGGAATCAGAAAATTGCGGGCATAACCGTCCTTGACACGAACGATTTCACCCAGGTTACCAAGGTTCACCACCTTGTCGAGCAGAATGATTTGCATGTTTGTGGTCCTTAGATCTTGTGCTGGTCGCTGAAAGGCAGCATGGCCAAAAAGCGGGCGCGCTTGATGGCTGTGTTGAGCTGACGCTGGAAGATTGCCCGGGTACCGGTCAGGCGCGCGGGAATGATCTTGCCGTTTTCGGCAATGAAATCACGCAGCGTGTCGATGTCCTTGTAATCGATCTCTTCGACGCCCGTGACGGTGAAGCGGCAGAAGCGCTTGCGCTTGAACAGCAGATTTTGAGCGGGGCGCTTGGGGCGCTTGTCTTTGTTATTGAAACGTTTTGGTCCGGCCATGATGGACTCCTTAAATTTTGGAAAACTTTAACTTTGGGTAAATTCTTGAATATGAAACACCAGTTGCCTGCCACCGCGCGGGGAAGCCAGAAAGCCTTTGAAAAGCCAGCTACTTCCGATTTCCTGTTTGACCAATCGCTCGGCCACAGAACCAAATGACACGGATTTCAGCAGTGCTTTGACTTGTCTTGTCTGGCTGGCTTCAATCGCTTCGGAGGCATGCTCCAGCAAACAATTCAAGGCAGGCACACCAGAGGGCGTATAACGCATGGTGCTGGACTCGACAAGTTGCGCCGTTACCATCAACTGATTAACGGCACCCATCGCACCCGGGGTTGTCACTCAAACAGTTCAAGCCTGGTATTCGGCTTGTTGCGTTTTGCGGGCGTCTTCGCACTCGACAGTCTTCATCATGGATGAAGGACCGGTTTCGGCTTTTTTCTTCAAGACCGTCAAGTGACGCAACACGGCATCATTGAATTTGAAGGCATGTTCCAACTCGGCCATGACCGCTTGGTCGGCTTCGATGTTGATGCACAGGTAATGGGCTTTGGCCAGCTTGTTGATCAGATAGACCAACTGGCGGCGACCCCAGTCCTCGACACGGTGCACTTTGCCACCGCCGGCAACAATCATGCCTTTGTAGCGCTCCAGCATGGCTGGAACTTGTTCGCTCTGATCCGGGTGGATCATGAGAATGATTTCATAATGACGCATTGAAACTCCTTTTGGATGAACCTCTGGTGAGGCAGAAAGCCGCCCTCAGCGTCTCATTGAGGTGCGGCAAGGTAGCCAAAGATTATAGCCCTATCCCGGACCGTTCCCGGCTGCCGTTCCTGACGGCGCGCCGGATCAGCGCTGGACAGCCGCAGAGCCTCGCGTCATCCAGCTGGCGACCACAGTCACCACCAGGCCCGCGCCAACACCGAAAACGCCCGCCGAGACGGGGTCGATGTCAAACCACAGGCCGGAACCATCCAGCGACAGCAGCGTCCTGACCGCTGCAACGTTGATCACCATGTAATAAAGCGTCAGCAACAGCCCGGTCAACATGCCTGCCACCGCTGCAAAATGCGTCACTCCCTTCCAGAAAATGCCCAGAATCATGACCGGTACGAAGGCAGAACCCGCCAGAGAAAACGAAGCTGACACCAGGAACAGGATATCTGCCGGCCGCTGCGCCGCCACGTAGGCGGCGATCAAAGCCACCACGAGCAGGGCAAACTTTGACAGCATCACGCGCCGGACCAAGGCAGCGCGGTCGGTGTTTTTCCAGTAAAACAAGTCATGTGCCAAGGCGTTGCCAATGGTCAGCAACAGGCCATCGGCCGTTGACAAAGCCGCCGCCAAACCACCCGCAGCAACCAGGCCGGACACCACATAAGGCAGACCGCCGAGCTCGGGTGTGGCCAGCATCACGATATCGGGGCCCAGCTGGATTTCGGCGAACTGCAGGATATGGTCACCATTGATGTCGCTCACTGACACTAGGGCAGGATCGAGTTTGGCCCATTGCGCAATCCAGACCGGCAGCTCGTCAAATGGCAGCCCAACCAATTGGCTCATGACTTCGTACTTCACCAAAACCGCCAGTGCGGGCGCGGAGAGGTACAGGAGCGCAATGAAAAACAGCGACCAGGTGACCGAGTTCCTTGCCTCGGCCACGGTTCGCGTGGTGTAGAAGCGCGTCAACAGATGTGGCAAGCCAGCCGTTCCGATCATCAGGCAAAACATCAGGGCCAAGAAATTGCGCCGCGAAACGTCGAACAGGCTTTGTTCCTGGGTTGTTCCGTGCGGGTCGCCGGCAAAAGGCTTGGTGTGCATGGGCATTCCCGCCAAGGGTTGGGCGCGTGCCAGGTTTTCCTGCATAGCCTGGGTCCAGCGCTCGCGTGCAGACGCTTCATCACGCGGCAACGCAGCCAACTGGCGCCGGGCCGTGACAATGACAGACTCGTCTGCATGGTCAGCCATCAAGCGTTGAATGATCTCTTTTTGCTCTTTCCTTTCCTGCTCGAGCGAGGCCGGCAATTGCTGCAGTTTGCGCTCGTAGTCCCTGGCACGGCGCTGGTATTCCAGAATCACCTGCTGCTCATCGGGTGCTTGCACCAAACGCCGTTCGAGTTCCGAAATTTTGGGCAATTGCTGACCATAAACCACAGCGGCCATGGGATTGCCCAACTGCTTGTACGCCAGCCAGGATACGGGAATCAAAAAGGCAACAATCACCACCACATACTGGGTGACCTGGGTCCAGGTGACGGCGCGCATGCCACCCAAAAAAGAACACACCAGTACCCCGCCCAGCCCCAGCAAGATGCCGATTTCAAATTGGACACCGGTCAACCGGGAGGTAATCAGGCCCACACCATAGATTTGCGCTACCACATAAATGAACGAACACAAGACTGCCGACCAGGCGGCAATGATGCGCGGCCAGCGTCCTCCAAAGCGCAGGCCAAAATAATCCGGCAGCGTAAAGAGATTCAAGCGCCGCAGGTAAGGGGCCACAAAGAGCGCCACCAGACAGAAGCCGCCGGTCCAGCCCAGCACATAGACCAGACCGCCCGGATGCGCGCCTGAACCTGAAAAACCCTGCAAATAGAGCCCACCCGCCATGCTGATGAAGGAGGCGGCGCTCATCCAGTCGGCGGCCACCGCCATGCCGTTGTACATGGCAGGAATTCGCCGACCCGCCACGTAATACTCCGACGCATTGGACGTGCGTCCGTAAATCCCGATCAGCGCGTACAGGAAAACGGTGGTGAAAAGAAAAATGGCGCCCACCCATATCTTGCGCAAGCCCGCCTGCTCAGCCCAGGCCAGCGCCAGAATGAACAGGGCCAGCAAGATCACGAACGTGGCAAAGCGACGATGAATGCGCCGGTTGTAATGGCTGACGTTGGCAGGGTCAGCGCGAACCGCCGCTTCGCGCCGATTGGCAACCCAGGCAAAGACCGCCACGATGCCAATGAAGATGATGACACTGCCCTGCGCCGCAAACCAGTAGGAAACCGGCCAGCCTGCCACAACCTGTTGCAAGTCATGGGCAAAGAAAACCAGTCCGAAAGAAGCCGCAAACCAGACCAGCAACAACCCGCCGTGCAAGCCCATCAGCCTGGCATCGGGCGGATTGCTGCCGACGGGCTCTTTGGTGTCAAGCATCCGATGATGTTGGCGACCCCGAACGCTTGACGCAAAAGCCGCTTACTTGCCTTGTGCAAGATTTTGCCAAGTCGCCACCACCGTATCCGGGTTCAGGGAAATCGACGAAATGCCTTGCGCCATCAACCAGCGCGCGAAGTCGGGGTGGTCACTGGGACCCTGGCCACAAATGCCAATGTACTTGTTTTCAGCCAGACAGGCCTTGATCGCCAGGCTGATCAAGCTCGTGACAGCAGGGTCGCGTTCGTCGAAATCCTGCGCGAGCAATTCCATACCAGAGTCGCGGTCGAGGCCAAGCGTCAACTGGGTCAGATCGTTGGAACCAATCGAGAAGCCGTCGAAATACTGAAGGAAGTCGCCGGCCAGAATCGCATTGCTGGGAATTTCGCACATCATGATCAATTTCAGATCATCGACACCACGCTTGAGTCCTTTTTGGGCCAACAACTCAGTGACCTTGCGGGCCTGACCCAGGGTGCGCACGAACGGCACCATCACCTGCACATTGGTCAAGCCCATGTCGCTGCGCACGCGCTTGAGCGCTTCGCACTCCATGGCAAAGGCCTCGCCAAAGTCGTCACTGATGTAGCGTGCAGCACCACGAAAACCGAGCATGGGGTTTTCTTCTTCGGGTTCGTAACGACTGCCGCCGATGAGCTTGCGGTACTCGTTGCTCTTGAAGTCCGACAGGCGAACAATCACCGGCTTGGGCCAGAACGCCGCAGCAATGGTGGCTACGCCTTCGGCCACCTTGTCCACATAAAAAGCACGTGGCGAGGCATGGCCCCGCGCCACCGACTCCACCGCCTTCTTCAGGTCGGAGTCAATGTTGGGGTAATCCAGAATGGCCTTGGGGTGCACGCCAATGTTGTTGTTGATGATGAACTCAAGCCGTGCCAGACCGACGCCGGCACCGGGCAACTGGCAGAAGTCAAAGGCCAGTTGCGGGTTGCCCACATTCATCATGATCTTGGTGTCGATTGCGGGCATATGGCCGCGCTGCACCTCGGTCACTTCGGTTTCCAGCAAGCCGTCGTAAATGAAGCCGGTGTCACCCTCGGCGCAACTCACCGTGACCAGCATGCCGTCCTTGAGTATCTGGTCGGCATGACCGCACCCGACCACCGCCGGAATGCCCAGCTCGCGCGCAATGATGGCAGCGTGGCAGGTGCGCCCGCCACGGTTGGTGACGATGGCAGAGGCGCGCTTCATGACCGGTTCCCAGTTCGGGTCGGTCATGTCGGTGACCAGAATGTCGCCAGCCTGCACCCGGTCCATCTCGCCGATGTTGTGCACCACCTTGACCGGACCGGTGCCAATCTTTTGTCCGATCGCCCGGCCTTCGACCAGCACAGTGCCCTTGCCCTTGAGTTTGTAGCGGTGTTCGGCCTTGCCGACCGCCTGGCTCTTGACGGTTTCAGGTCGTGCCTGCAGGATGTACAACTCGCCGTCGATACCGTCCTTGCCCCATTCGATGTCCATCGGGCGCCCGTAATGCGCCTCGATCACCATCGCATAGGAAGCCAGTTTCTGCACCTCGGCGTTAGTCAGGGAATAGCGGTTACGCATCTCGGTGGGCACGTCGGTCGTCTTGACGAGACGTCCATCGGCCGCTTTTTCTTCGGCTGTGGAAAACTGCATCTGGATCAGCTTGGAACCCAGACTGCGGCGGATCAGTGCCTGCTTGCCGGCCTTGAGCATCGGCTTGTGGACGTAAAACTCGTCCGGATTCACGGCGCCCTGCACCACCGTCTCACCCAGCCCGTAGCTCGATGTGATGAAGACCACCTGGTCAAAGCCAGACTCGGTGTCCAAGGTGAACATGACACCGGCAGCGCCCAGATCGGAACGCACCATGCGCTGCACGCCGGCACTCAAGGCCACATGTTCGTGGGCAAAGCCCTTGTGCACGCGATAGCTGATGGCGCGGTCGTTGTAGAGCGACGCAAAAACCTCGCGAATTTTGTGCAGGACTTCCTCGATGCCCGTCACATTCAAAAAGGTTTCCTGCTGGCCCGCAAACGAGGCGTCCGGCAAGTCTTCGGCTGTGGCCGATGAACGCACGGCAAACGATGCCTTGTCGTTGGCGCCACACAGGGTACTGAAAGCCTGGCGAATTTGCTTTTCAAGCTCGGCTGGAAACGGCTGTGACTCGATCATGGTGCGAATTTCGGCGCCGGCCACGGCCAGTGCATTCACATCGTCGATGTTCAGGCTGCCCAGACGCGCGTTGATTTTGCCGGCGAGGCCATCAAAAGCCAGGAATTCGCGAAACGCATGCGCCGTGGTGGCAAAACCGGTGGGTACCTTCACGCCGGTGGGCAAATTGGAGATCATTTCGCCCAAACTGGCATTTTTGCCACCGACAGATTCCACGTCGGTCATTCGCAAATCTTCAAAGGGAACGACCAGGGCGGTCGCGGCAAATCGTGCGGTCATGAAAAACTCCAGAAGTTAAAAAACCGGTTTTGTTGACGTGCAGTTGAGGCTGCACCTCATGGCGAGGCAAACGCATCTGCTTGTTGCTTGACTTGTCGAATCGTTATGCACTCTGTGAATTTGGTCGGATAATGATTGTAGGCTCTGACTCGTCCGGAAATTTCACCCAAGCTTCTTGCAACATGCCCAATCGAACCGTATTTTTTGTCTCCGACGGCACCGGTATTACCGCCGAAACCTTTGGCCACGCCATCCTCAACCAGTTCGAGGTTGATTTCCGAAGGGTCCGCCTGCCTTTTACCGACACGGTCGATAAAGCGCACCAGGCGGTGCGTCAGATCAACCAGGCTGGTGCCCTGGAGGGCAAGAAACCGCTGGTCTTCACCACCCTGGCCAACGAAGAAGTCATGGAGGTGATCAGCCAGGGGTGCCACGGCATGCTGATGGACATGTTCGACACCTTTGTCCATCCGCTCGAACAGGAACTCGGCATCAAGTCCAACCACCGCATCGGCCGCTTCAGCGATGCCAGCAAAAGCAAGCAATACCAGTCACGCATTGATGCCATCAATTTCTCGCTCGACCATGACGATGGTCAGTCGCACCGTGACCTGGAGAGTTCCGACGTGATTTTGGTGGGTGTGAGCCGAAGCGGCAAAACCCCCACCTCGTTGTACCTGGCCATGCAATACGGCCTCAAGGCTTCCAACTATCCGCTGATTCCGGAAGATTTTGAACGCCAGGATCTGCCCCCTGCCCTCAAGCCGTTTCGAAGGAAATTGTTTGGCTTGACCATTCAACCGGAGCGCTTGAGCGAAATCCGCAACGAGCGTCGTCCCCATTCCAGATATGCCTCGCTGGAAAACTGCCGCCATGAAGTCAGGGAAGCCGAGGCCATGATGCGCCGATCGGGCATCAAGTGGTTGTCCACCACGACCAAATCGATCGAGGAAATTGCGACCACCATTTTGCAGGAACTGCGCATCGAGCACGCGGCCTATTGATCGGTCAAGCAGAAATCCCGAGTGCCGCAACGCCAGCGCGGGCCACCTGGGCATCTTCGGTCGATTTCACTCCGCTGACGCCAATGGCGCCCAGACAATGGCCGTCTTTCATGATCGGAACACCGCCCTCGAGCATGCCCGACAGGGCAGGCACACTCAGAAAGGAGCTTCGGCCGCCGTTGATCTGATCCTCGTAAACTTTGCTTTCGCGACGACCGAGCGCTGCCGTGTGCGCCTTGGCCGGTGCAATGTGCGCCGAAAGGGCGGCAGCGCCGTCGAGCCGCTGCAACCACAGCAGATGGCCGCCGTCGTCCACGATGGCAATCGTCACCGGCCAGTTGTTTTTGAGGGCCTCGGACTCGGCCGCTGCGGCCATGATCTTGAGGTCAGCCAGTTCAAGCGTCTGTTTGGTTTTCATGAAATTGGTTCCGTTGATGAAAGTGCCGAGAGCTTAACCCGCTCAGGCCACCAGTTTGTCTGCATCACAAGTTAAAGTATCCTCACGAAAAGTAGGAACCGGACCCCGGTTGATTTCCTGATTTGACGGCTTGCCCCCTAGAATCAGCGCCTGTCGATTAACTGTAACCCACGTAAGGAGTTTAAACATGACTGACAACGTCCAATCCATTGAACGTAGCCATGGCTTTGGCGCCCTGGCGCAAGAGCGCAACAAAGTCCTGCGCAATACGTATTGGCTGCTGGCCATGAGCCTGATCCCCACCGTGTTGGGCGCCTGGCTCGGTGTTGCCAGTGGCATCACCCAATCACTGAGCGGCGGCCTGGGGCTGGTCGTGTTCCTGGGCGGTGCCTTCGGCTTTATCTTTGCCATCGAGAAAACCAAGAATTCAGCGGCTGGCGTGCCGGTGCTGCTGGGTTTCACCTTCTTCATGGGTCTCATGCTGTCGCGCTTGATCGCCATGGTGCTCGGTTTCAAGAACGGCCCTGACCTGATCATGACTGCCTTTGGCGGTACCGCTGGTGTCTTTTTTGTCATGGCCAGCCTGTCCAGCGTCATCAAGCGCGACCTCTCGGGCATGGGCAAGTGGCTGTTTGTCGGGGCATTGGCCATCATCGTCGGCGGCATCGTCAACGTGTTTGTCGGTTCGACCGCCGGCATGATGGCCATCTCGGTGGCGGCCATTGGCGTCTTCAGCGCCTACATGCTGTATGACCTGAAACGCATCGTCGATGGCGGCGAGACCAACTACATCAGCGCCACGCTGGCGCTGTACCTTGACATCGTCAACGTGTTCCAGAGCCTGCTGGCACTGCTGGGCATTTTTGGTGGCGAGCGCGACTGAGCACGCCCCATGACCCAATGAAAAAAGGCTCCTCGGGAGCCTTTTTTCATGAATGAACGGCGTCGCTCGCGTGGTGTCTGACGCTATCCGACGAAGTCGAAGACCGCCATGCTCTCGACATGGGCGGTATGCGGGAACATGTTAACCACACCTGCACCGCTGCAGCGGTAACCCGCCCGGTGCACCAGCAAGCCCGCATCGCGGGCCAGTGTGGCCGGGTTGCAACTGACATACACAATGCGCTTGGGCGGACGCCAGTTCGGCAGGCCGGGCGTTGCCGGTTCCACTGAAAGCCCGAGCCTTTCCTGGTGCAGACTCGCCAGCGCACGCGCCAGGGCAAAGGCGCCCTCGCGTGGCGGGTCCACCAGCCATTTGTCGGCAATACCGTCCTCGATCAGCATGCCGGGCGTGATTTCAAACAAATTTCTGGCGACGAATCCGGTCGGAGCCAAGGGCCTGCGCACCGTTGCCGAGCCGGCGTTCTTCAGGTAATTTTCGCGCGACCTGGCGACCAGCGTTTCGCTTCCCTCGATACCGAGTACCTCGCGCGCCCGGGTCGCCAGCGGCAGGGTGAAATTGCCCAAGCCGCAAAACCAGTCGATCACGCGCTCGGCGGGTTGGACATCGAGCAGGCGCAGCGCGCGCGACACCAGCACCCGGTTGATCTGCGGATTGACCTGCGTGAAATCCGTCGGCTTGAACGGCATGGTGATGCCGAATTCAGGCAAGGCATAGCTCAGCTGCGCACCACCCTCATCGAGCAAACGCACGGTCTCGGGTCCCTTGGGCTGCAACCACCACTGCACGCCCTGCTGCCTGGCAAACTCGCGCAATCGGGCCAGATCGGCACCGCTCAGGGGTTCCAGATGACGAAGCACCAACGCCGTCACGCTGTCGCCACAGGCCAGTTCAATTTGCGGACAGGTCTCAACGGCATCGAGCGAGGAAATCAGCGCGCGCAAAGGCATCAACAGGGCCGAGACGTGCGGCGGCAGGATCTCGCACACCTGCATGTCAGCCACATACCGGCTCTTGCGCTCATGAAAACCCACCAGCACCGTGCCCTTCTTGCGCACGAAGCGCACCGACAAACGCGCCCGGTGACGATAACCCCAACCCGGACCCTCGATCGGCCGGTAGATGGTCTCGGGCCTGACCTTGCCCAGATGCCACAGGTTGTCTTCGAGCACTCTTTGCTTGACCGCCACTTGCGCCGCGGGATGCAGGTGCTGCATCTTGCAGCCGCCACAGGCGCCGGTGTGCAAACCGAAGTGGGGGCACTGCGGCACCACCCGCTGCGACGATTCCCTGTGAACCGCCGTGAGCGTTCCCTGCTCCCAGTTGTTTTTGGTGCGGTTGATGTTGGCACTCACCCATTCAAAAGGCAGCGCACCGTCGATGAATACCACTTTGCCGTCAGGCTCGCGGGCCACACCCTGCGCCTCCAGGCCGAGCGATTCCACAAAAAGCCAATCGGCGGGCATGACAGGCCTTGCGGCCGTCGTGGCAGTCGGTTCAGTCATTGAAGTAGCGTCTTAAGGTCACCCGGGCGCCATGCCGGGCACGGGCAAAGCAAGCCCTTATCGGGCTGGCAGGTACTTGACAGGATCCACCGGTTTACCCTGGCGCCGCACTTCGAAGTGCAACTTGACGCGGTCTGCATCGCTGTTACCCATCATGGCAATCTTCTGCCCCTTGAGCACCGCCTGGTCTTCCTTCACCAGCAGGCTCTGGTTATGGGCATAGGCTGTGAGATAGACATTGTCGTGTTTCAGGATGATCAGATTGCCATAGCCACGCAAACCGGCTCCCACATACACCACACGACCATCGGCGGCAGCCACAACCGGGTCGCCGGCAGCGCCGCCAATATCGATTCCCTTGTTCTTGACCTCGTCAAAACCGGCCAGCACGACACCATTGGCAGGCCAGATCCAGTTGATTTCCGAGTCGTTGGCAGGCGCTGGCTTGGTGGCTGCTGCCACCGGTGCCGTGGCGGCTGCCGGCGCCGAAGCTGCCGGCTGCGACAGGCTGCCGGTGCTTACCGCTGGCTTGGCCACAGCTTGAACCACCACCTCCTGACTCACCGGCGGCGTCACGCGCAGCACCTGGCCCACTTCAATGCGGTTGACATCTTCAAGCTGATTCCAGCGCGCGACGTCCCGGTAGCTTTGACCATTTTCAAGGGCAATTCGCATCAGGGTATCGCCCTGCTTGACGGTGTAATAACCTGGCTTGCCTGCATTCTCGAAACCCGGGGGTTGTTGCTGGACAGCCGCGTCGGTCACGGCAGGCACGGCACCGCCCGTCGTGCGCTCCTCAACCGGTGCACGGTGGATGCTTTTGGAGCCGCAGGCCGCCAAGGTCAACAGCATGCACACCGAAGCCAATGACAAGCCCAACCATCGTTTCAAATCTGTCATAGTGATCCCTATCAAGCGATACCCGATTTTAAAGGGACAAAGCAGACGCCCTCCATCACCTTCTGAACCACGCCCTGCGGTGTTTTGTCAATCACCATCAACACCTGTTTGCCCGCTCCAGAAGCACCCGCTGACACCGGCGCCACCAGCCTGCCGCCCACTGCCAACTGGTCGATCCAGGGCTGCGGCACGGCCTCGCCACCCGCCGCCGCGATGATGCCTGCGTAGGGCGCGCCCCTGGCATAGCCCGGCATGCCGTCACCAAACAACAAGTGCACATTGGCCAGGCGCAAATGGCGCAGGTTGTCGCGTGCCTTGTCGTGCAGTCCGCGCAGCCGCTCGATCGAATACACCTCGTCGCACAGCAGACTCAGCAGCGCGGCCTGGTAACCGCAACCGGTGCCGATCTCCAGTACCCGCCCCAGACGCCCCGGACGGCCCTGGTGCAGCAGTTCCAGCATACGGCAGACGACACCGGGTTTGGAGATGGTTTGCCCCAGGCCGATGGGCAGACTGGTGTCTTCGTAGGCCTGGTTCACCAGCGCGGTATCGACAAAACGGTGGCGCTCGATGCGGCCCATCGCATGCAACACGGCGGGAATCGACATGCCCTGCCGGACCAGCTTGGCCACCATGCTTTGGCGAACGGCGCTCGAATCAAGACCCACGCCGTGAATCACCCTGCTGACTGGTCTCTGGCCGGCAAGCTGAGCTGCCGTGACGGCTGGCCGCGATCGCGTGGTTGACGTGTTGTGCAGTGCCAATTTGGCAGGAAAGCCAGGCCGCTTCCTGTCGCCACTCGGGTTGGGCAGCGCCATCAGCCCACCAGATCAGCCAGTTTGGCCGCTGTTTGAGCCCAGTAACTCAAGTGGTCATGGTCGGTCAGATCGACCTTGAGCGGTGTCATGGCAATATGGCCTTGCGCGGTCGCATGAAAATCGGTGCCATCAGCCTCGTCCTTGACCGAGCCCGCGGCACCAATCCAGTACATGGTCTCGCCGCGTGGATTGATCTGGGTGATGACCTTTTCAGCGGAATGGCGCCGACCCAGGCGGCACAGCTTCAGGTGGCCCATGTCGGCCAGCGCCAGATTGGGAATATTGACATTGAGCAGCCAGGGGGCATCGCCAATCAGGTTTTGCTGCCACATTTGCAGCACCAGGTCGCGCGCCCTGATGGCCGCTGCGTCAAGATGACGCCAATCGCGTTCGACCTGTGAAAACGCAATGGCCGGAATACCGAACAGGTAGCCCTCCATGGCTGCGCCCACGGTGCCCGAGTAAATGGTGTCGTCGCCCATGTTGGCGCCGTTGTTGATGCCCGCCAACACCAGGTCAGGCCGGTAGTCGAGCAAGCCCGTCAAGGCGATGTGTACGCAGTCTGCCGGGGTGCCGTTGACGTATCGAAAACCGTTGGCAACCTGCTGCACATACAGGGGTGTGTGCAGCGTGAGCGCGTTGGACTTGGCGCTGTTGTTGTGCTCGGGTGCCACCACCTCGACCGTGGCCACATCCTTGAGCGCTTCATAAAGCGCCACGATGCCGGGCGCCCGAAAGCCGTCGTCGTTACAAATAAGAATTTTCATCATGGTGTCCGATTAGACTCGAATTCTAGGAGGCTGTCGGCCTTTCGGCATCGAAGCAAAATTCGGCCCCAGCGAAGACAGTTTTTGCCGAATTCGCCGCCCCATCGTAGTGCTATGGGGCAAGAAGTCGGTGAAAAATGGATCGCTGCGGCCAAATTGCAGCCGATGCCTGCGAAAGTCCGACAGCCTCCCAGGATGCCAAAGCCTCACGCGCCGCAGTTTTGCGCTTGACGCAGGCAACCTGTAGCACAATCCGCGCTGAACCATAAGGAGAGTTTCATGGGTGCTATTTTCTGGATTGTTCTGGCGCTGGTCGTCATTTATGCCATCACCTTGTACAACAGCCTGGTGAACATGAAGAACGCCGTATCGAAGGCGTGGGCCAACATCGACGTGCTGCTCAAACAACGTCACGAAGAGTTGCCCAAGCTGGTGGACACCTGCAAGCAGTACATGCAGTACGAGCAGAGCACGCTTGAAAAAGTCATTCAGGCCAGATCCCGGGTGGCAGAGGCGCAACAAATGCACAACATGGGTGCCCTGGGGCTGGCCGAAGGTGCCTTGCGCAGCGGTTTGGGCCAATTGTTTGCGCTGGCCGAATCCTATCCCGAGCTCAAGGCCAACGAACAATTTTTGCACCTGCAGTCGCGCATCAGCGGCCTGGAGAACGCCATTGCCGACCGGCGCGAGTTCTACAACGAGAGCGTGAATATCAACAACGTCACCATCGAGCAGTTTCCGGGCAACCTGGTGGCCAAAGCGTTCAGCTTCAAGACCTTCGATCTGCTGAAGGTTGCCGCTGCCGAGCTCAAGGACGTGGACATCGGCCAGCGCTTCAAGGCTTGAGAGCATGCTGGTGCGCGGTTTGCGCGGCCTGGAACACCTCGGCCTCAACCTGACCCGAGCGGTCGGCGCGCTCTATATGGTCCTGACCGCGGCGGCGCTGAAGTTCGGCCCCGGGCCGCAGGCGCGCTGGAGCCTGGCCGGCATCACCGTGCTGGCCGGCCTGGCCTGGCTGAGCAACCTGCGTCGCGCCCGTGCCATTGCCGAAACAGCCACCTCGCGCATTGCTTCGGCCGCACAGGGTTACGTGGAGATCATGGGCCGCTCCAGCGCCAATCCGGAGCACCTCATCGTCACGCCGCTGGGTGGCATTGCCTGCATCTGGTACCGCTACACCCTGTATTCGAAGAACAACGCCAAGCAGGAGTGGCGCCAGATCGGCAGTGGCGTCAGCAACAGCACATTCGACATCAGCGACCCGAGCGGCGTGTGCACCGTCGACCCGGACCACGCCGAAGTGGTGGGCGCACAGGTACGCACCAGCTACACCGGCAACGAAAAGCTGGTGGAAGAAATGCTTTTTGGCGGCAGCACGATCTACGTGCTGGGCGACTTTTCAACGCTTGGTGGCGCCAGTTCAGCCTTGAATCTGCACGAGGACGTGGGCGCGCTACTGAACCAGTGGAAGCGTGACCGCGCCGACTTGCACCGGCGCTTCGACCTCGACCGCAACGGCACCATCGACTTGCAGGAATGGGAACATGCCCGCCGGCTGGCCACCCGCACGGTGGAACGACAGCACCATGACATCCGCCAGCAACCCGGCGTGCATGTGATTCGCGCGCCCCGCGACGCGCGTTTGTTTTTGATCTCCGCCCTGTCGCCCCAGGCGCTGCGCAATCACTTTTTGCGCTGGAGCGCTTTTCATCTTGCCGCGGGAATGGTCGCCGTGGCCGGCGGTCTTTATCTGGCCTGAAGCTCGAGCACGTCAAGAAGGCGAGCGCTGCACGGGCAGAATCAGGGAGTGGGCCAGGGCACGCCTGCCCCACGCTCCCGCCAGGGTGAGACCCGGTGCCGGCAGCACGGCCTTGAGCCGTTTGCCACAGCGCGCGGGTTCACTCCGGAATGATGAACTTCGACTCTTCGCGCAAATGGCCCGGGCTGTCGAGTGATTCGATCTTGAAGTGAATCTCATGCGAGCCCGGCTTGTCAGCCTCGGGCGGCACCTGGACCCGCACCGCCACCCAGCGCGCCTCGGTGGACGCAACGCTGACGGTGTCTTCCGACATGATCTTGATGCCATGAATCCCATCGACCGAAATCTTGTAGCGCTGGTCGGATTCAGTGGCGTTCATCACCTGGATGCGATACACGTTCTCGACCTTGCCGGCCTCGACCACGCGCGCCATCACGCCCCGGTCGCGGACCACGTCGGCCTTGAAGGGCGTGCGCGTTGCCAGGGTGACAAAAATGACCGTCACGATGGTGAGCAGAATAGTCGTGTAGATCAGCACCCGCGGTCGCAGCACGCGTTTGACGGTCTGCTCTTTGGTCCAGTTATTTTTCATGGCGTTTTCGGTCGAGTACTTGACCAGGCCACGCGGGTAGCCCACCTTGTCCATCACCGTGTCGCACACGTCTGCGCAGGCACCGCAACCGATGCACTCGTACTGCAAGCCGTTGCGGATGTCGATGCCGGTGGGACAGACCTGCACACACAAGCTGCAATCCACACAGGCACCCAGATTCAGCGTGCTGAGGTCGGCTTTTTTGGAGCGTGCGCCACGCGGTTCACCACGCTCGGCGTCATAGGTCACGATCAGCGTGTCCGGGTCGAACATGGCGCTCTGAAAACGCGCGTAGGGGCACATGTGCTTGCAGACTTGCTCGCGCATGAAGCCGGCGTTGCCGTAAGTGGCAAAGCCGTAGAAGAAGACCCAGAAAAACTCCCATGCCGCCAGTTGGCCGCCCAGGAAGGCACCGGCCATCTCGCGCATCGGCACAAAGTAGCCGACAAAGGTGAAACCGGTCCAGAAAGAAAATGCAATCCACAAGAACTGCTTACCCGACTTGCGGGCGAACTTTTCAAACGTCATCGGGCCTTCGTCACGGCGCATGCGGGCCGACCGGTCGCCTTCAAGCTTCTTTTCGATCCACAGGAAGATTTCGGTGTAAACCGTTTGCGGGCAGGCATAGCCGCACCACAGGCGCCCTGCCACGGCGGTGAACAGGAACAGCGACAAGGCGGCGGTAATCAACAGCCCGGTCAGATAAATGAAGTCCTGCGGGTACAGCACGAGGCCGAAGATGTAAAAGCGGCGCACGCTCAAGTCGAACAGCACCGCCTGGCGCTGGCCCCACTCGAGCCAGGGCAGTCCGTAAAAAATGATTTGCGTCACCCAGACCATGATCCAGCGCCACTGCGAGAACACGCCCGAGACGCTGCGCGGGTATATTTTTTGATGCGCCGCATACAGCGACACCAATTCCTCGTCGGGCTCGGCCGCGGCGATGGGAATCACCTTTTTGGGTTCATTGTTGTCGATGCTCATCACGGTTTCCTCATAAGGTGAATTCAGGTATTTTCTGCTTCGCCAGCGCAGCCATCTGCGCCAGGAATTCGTCGCGGGTGCGCCCGGCAACATACGGGTGCCAACGGCGCTGCTCCAGCACCGTGCTGACGGCGCGGGCATGCCGCTCGTGGCCGGCAAACAGCAGGGTTTCGTCGGGCAGAGAAAAAATTCTTTGGTTCATGCTGTCCCACAGCGCTTCAGGCACGGCGGGCCGGGGCTGGTGCGGACAGTCCGTCAGCGCCAGCAGGCCGCCACAAAACAAGCGGTCACGCCAGCCAAAACTCAGGCAACTTGGCGTGTGACCCGGGGTTGACATGATACGCACCATTTCATCACCGAAGGGCAGCACCGCACCGTCGCTCAAATGCAGCGCCGCCAGGGCGTCGCCTTGCACCAGCGGGGCACCCAATTGCGCCAGTCGGGCTGGTTCATCAGGGTGCAGGGTGTCGTGGTGATGGGTGCGCAGCACCCAGCACAAGTGCAACTCGCGCTCGCCGAGCAGCGCAAGTAGGAGTGGCAGGTCGCACGCATGGGGATCGATCAGGATGGCCTCGCGGGCATCCAGGTCCGCAAGCAAGTAGGTCAACTCGCCGCTGGCATCGTTGTTCAAAATGCGGAAGTACACGTCAAACGCTCCGCTGGCGATGCGCTTGTTCGACAGGAGGCATGAACATCATGGGGGCGGTTCTGGTTGTTTGATCTCTTTGCCAACAACAAGAAACATGCCAACTCGTGTTCATCGACTCATTTTAATGAATTCAGGCAGTTACGACGATTTCATGGAATTCTTGACGTCGTCAGGCCCCGCGAACTGCCAGTATTGGCAGTTTTTTGGCAGTCATGTCATGTTTTTGGCATATAGTCATGCCCTTGTTGATTCAGCACACAATGAAACCCCTGCCCGAACTGATGTCCTTTGTAGAAGGCTTGCCTGAGCCACACATCCTGTTCGACACCCACTACCGCATCCTGGCGGCCAACGCGGCTTATCGGGATCAGTTCAGTCCGCAACACAGCGTGGTCGGGCGCACCTGTTACGAGGTGTCGCATCGTTTCAGCGTGCCGTGCGACCAGGCGGGTGAATCGTGTCCGCTGGCGCGCGCACGAGAATCAGGCCAGCGCGAGCGCGTGCTGCACCTGCACCACACCCCCAAGGGCGAGGAATTCGTCAACATCGAGCTCGCACCGCTGCTCGATGCCCAGGGCCAGCAAGCCTTTTATGTGGAAAAAATGGAGCCGCTGCGGGTGGCGCAGGGGCGGGCTGCGGCCCAGGGGCTGATCGGCCGAAGTCCGGCGTTTGTGCACATGCTCGGTCTGGTGGCAAGGGTGGCACCGTCGCAAGCCACGGTGCTGTTGCTGGGCGAATCGGGCACCGGCAAGGAATTGGTAGCCCGCGCGGTACACGAGGCCAGCCAGCGCGCCACCAAGGCGCTGGTGCCGGTGGATTGCTCCAGCCTGCCCGAAAACCTGTTCGAGTCCGAACTGTTCGGCCACGAACGCGGTGCCTTCACCGGTGCCAACAACGCGCGCGCCGGGCTGGTGGAAGCGGCCAGCGGCGGCACCCTGTTTCTGGACGAAGTGGGCGACATTCCACTCACCATGCAGGTCAAGCTGCTGCGCCTGCTGGAGACCGGCACCTACCGGCGCGTGGGCAGCACCGAGCAGCGCCATGCCGACATCCGGGTGATCTCAGCCACCCACCGCGACCTCGACCAGATGGTGGCACAGGGGCGCTTTCGTGAGGATCTGTACTACCGGCTGAGCACCTTCCCGATCCATCTGCCAGCCCTGCGCGAGCGCCGCGACGACATCGCGCTGCTGACCAGCGCCCTGTTGAGCCGGGTGGCGCCACAACGCAAACTGGCTGTGAGCCACAGTGCACTGCAACTGCTGCAAGCGCAAGACTACCCCGGCAACGTGCGCGAACTGCGCAACCTGCTGGAGCGCTCGGCCCTGCTGTGCGATGGCGACACGCTGGAGGCGGCTCATGTGACGCAGGCGCTGCAATCGGGCCGTCGCTCTGGCGTTGCCGCGGCACCGCCCGGTGCGGCAACGCCCGGCGCATTGAAATCGTTGGCAGCCTCGGCACTGCGGCAAATGGCGCGGCAGCACACCGGCAGCCGCGCCGAACTGGCCGCCCAGCTGGGCATCAGCGAGCGCTCTTTGTACCGTAAGCTCAATGCGCTCAAATCGGGCTGAACCGGACAAGCGCAAACACGATGCATCGATTTTTTCTGAAATTACTCTGCTTTTTTGCAGCGACCAGCCTCAGCTGTGTGGCGGCACCCTTCGAAGACAGCATGGCCCAACGCATGCAGGCATGCACCGGCTGCCACGGCGCTCAGGGTCGCGCGGGGCCGGACGGCTATTACCCGCGACTGGCAGGCAAACCGGCGGGCTACCTGTACAACCAGTTGCTCAACATCCGCGAAGGCAGACGCCATTACGCGCTGATGGCGGGCTTGCTGGAGCCTTTGAGCAACGCCTACCTGCTCGAAATCGCTCGTTATTTTTCCGAGCTGGAAGTTCCCTACCCACCCCCTCTGCCAGCCAGCGCACCGGTGGACGTGCTGGCTCGCGGGCGCACCCTGGTGACCGTGGGCGACCCCGATCACGACGTGCCGCCCTGTCAGCAGTGTCACGGCGAGGCGCTCACCGGTGCCGCGCCGCATGTGCCGGGACTGTTGGGCCTGCCGCGTGACTACCTCAACGCCCAGTTGGGCGGTTGGCGCAGTGGCCAGCGTCGCGCGCAATCTCCCGACTGCATGGGCCACATTGCCCTGCGCCTGAGCAGCCAGGACGTGGCGGCCGTCACCCACTGGCTGGCAGCCCAGCCGGTACCCGTCAACGCCAGACCGCTGGCCGCCCTGCCCGCCTGGCCTGCCGGTGCCAAAGCATTGCGCTGCGGCAGTGCAGCGGTCGCCAGCACCATGGCCAGCGTGGCAACGCCAGCGCAGACGCTGTCGCCGCAGGCAGCGCAAGGCGC
>Ga0172367_10002315_pt1 | contig 26252 bp, 17 predicted proteins | sample Lak10m_FD_114542 | JGI IMG/M metagenome (GOLD analysis project Ga0172367, IMG submission 114542) | Freshwater microbial communities from Kabuno Bay, South-Kivu, Congo - kab_022012_10m | ecosystem: Environmental > Aquatic > Freshwater > Lake | place: Democratic Republic of the Congo: South-Kivu...
GATTATCAATTCCCTCGGCAAAACCGGCGAAGCGTTTTTAATCGACGACAGGATTTTCCAAGCCGCGGAAATCGGAAGAATTCATGCAAAGGCAGCCTGATTTTTGGCGAAGGTATTGATTTATCACTCCACTCATGAACCGTCTGGTTAGGTCTCTGGCTTTTCTGAGCGCGCGTCATCCCTGGTGGGTCTTGGGAACGGCGTTGATCATTTCGCTGCTCGCGGTCCAAGCGGTCACTCATCTGCCGGTGCTCACTTCGCGTCAGGCGCTATTGCCTCAGAACACTGGGGTAGCCGGGCGCCTCAACCGCTTTCTTGATAAATTTGGGGCTGCCTCGGACTTGGTGGTGGTTCTGGAGAATGCCCCCAAGGACAGCCTGCAAAGCTTCGCTACAGAACTGGCGTCGCGTTTGAGCGCGGAACCGGAAATCGCTCATGCGACCGAAAGGCTTGATACGGATTTCTTCGCTCACCATGCCTATTTGCTCATCACCCCGCCACAACTCGCCAGTCTTGAGAACCTGCTGATCACGGCGGCCGCCGCGAAAAAACCGGCCGATTTTGACAGCCTACTCAAGCAAGCCAACGATGTGATAGCCCGCCCTCAAGACCCGGCCAACATTGACCTGCCGCAAATGCTGACCGGACTCAAGGCACTGTCGTCGTTGCTGGAGGAGTGGCGTCGGTGGTTATCAAACGATCCATCCCCCGCTCAAGTGAATTGGGATGGCTTGTTAAGCGCCGCGGGTGCACAAGCCCTGACCAATCAGGGCTACTTCGCTTCCCGCTCAGGGAATCTGCTGTTTTTGTTTGTCCATGCCAGAGCGCATTCTGGCGGCTTCGAGATGCTGCAACCCTTCAATGAGCGCGTCACAACCGTCGCCAACCAGCTGGCCGACGATTTTCGCCAATCTGGACGCACCGCCCCTGACGTCGTGCTGACTGGACTTCCTGCCATCGAGTATGAGGAATACCTCGATATCGAGAAGGATATCCAGCTGGTGATCTGGACGGCGGTAGGCCTTATCGCGGCGCTGATTCTCCTGGTGGTGCGCAGCGTCCGCTGGGCCTTGGCGATATTCATTCCGATGGGCTTGGGCGCACTCTGGAGCCTGGCGATCACGCTGTTCACCGTGGGCCACCTCACCATCATCACCTCCAGCTTCCTGGCGATCCTGTTTGGTCTCGGGGCGGACTACGGAATCTTCACTACATCGCAGATCGCGGATTTTCGTCGTTCTGGCAAGCCGATGCTCGATGCCATAGGCGAGGGCATCGGCGCTTCATTTACCGCCGTATTCACGGCGGCGGGCGCCTCCTTGCTGATTTTTGGCGCCTTGGCGCAGATGGATTTTCCGGGCTTTGCCGAACTTGGGATTGTTGCGGCCAGTGGCGTGCTACTGATCGTCATCAGCACCTGGCTCGTTCAACCCGCCATCTACGCGCTGCTCCCGCCTCGTATTGCCGCCAAACCCCACCCGCAGTCACCCACACCGGCCCGGCACCGTGGCTTTTTTCCTAAACCCGTGGCGATTATATTGGTGGTGGCGGCGATTGCCGGGGCGGCTTTTGGGATACGCGCAGGCATTCATATTCCATTTGACTATGACGTGCTCTCGTTATTGCCGGCAAACTCCAAAGCCGCCCAATACCAGCGCCGGATGACCGCAGAAACCGACTATCAATCCGAAGTCATCATCTTCACCGCTGATAACCTGCCGGAAATTCGCCGCATCACCGAAGCGGCGAGTCGGTTACCTTCGATTGCGCGTGTGCAATCGGTTACGGATCTCTTTCCGGCCGATGCCGACTTGCGATTGGCTTCGGCTCACCGTTTGGCCAGCCTGGCGCTGGCCCCGCCTTTCAATAAACAATTGGATGTTCTCAGCCATTCTGGCCTGAGTGAGGCAACGTTCGACTCATTGTTTCGATTACTGCAGCAATCACTGACCCGGCTCGAGGATGCCCAGGAGCAAGCGTTCTCGTCGGGACAAACCACGCTGGTCGAACACCTAGAGGTCGTGCGAACCCACCTTGACTCACTGCTGGAAATATTCAAGAGTCATCCAGTAGTGGCGCGAGAACGGTCCAATCAGTTTCTGCAGGCTCTCATGATTCAGCTCCGCCATGGACTTGAACTCGTCAGAGGATGGAAAGAGGCAACACCTCTCACGCCTGACTCTTTACCTGCCACCCTGCGTTCCCGCTTTGTAGCCACTGACGGCACTCTGGCCGCTTATGCCTTTCCCGCACGCAGTGTCTATGACCCGATCAATCTGCAGCAACTGGTCAGTGACGTCTATTCCGTCTCCCCCAAAGCGACCGGATTTCCCACGACGCATCTAGCCTTTTCGATCATGGTCGTCGAAAGCTTTACCGACGGGACCTCCCTGGCTGTGGGGGTTTGTCTCCTCTGGCTGGTCTTCATTTTGCGAAGCGCACGAAGCTTCATTCTCGCCTCATTGCCCCTGATCATTGGCGGCGGCTGGATGTTGGGCTTGATGGCCCTCGCCGACCTCCATTACAACTATGCCAATATCATTGCCTTACCGCTGGTCATCGCGCTGGCGGTGGATTACGGCGTCTGGTACAGCCATCGCTGGCGGGAACTGCGCGGTTACAGTCCATTGGCCATCACGCTTGATGCCGGCCGCGTCATAGCGCTGGCCGCCGGCACCGAACTGGCCGGTCTGGGCGCGATTACCCTCGCCAGTTACCGCGGAGTCTCTGGCTTGGGTATTGCCATCACGCTGGGCCTGATATCCTGTCTCGCTGCAACACTACTGGTGGCACCAGCCATCGGACAACTCATCGATACCCAGAGGAAATCGTGAAAGCTAAATGTCTATTGAGCCCCCGCTGGCTGGGGGTCCTGTTAACCCTGACATCCCCACTACAAACCGCCTGGGCCGCGCCCAGTGAAATCGTGGTGTGCTATCCGGGCGGACCGGTCGGCGATAACGAAGCCAATACGGCCATGGCCGCCATGCTCAGGGTGGTGGAGCGTGTCGGACAGTGGCCGGCCAACAGTTTCACGAGTGTTTTTTCGGCGCGAGCAGATGAGTGCCGCAATTTTCTAACCGCTCGCAAGCCAGCCTTTGCCATCACCTCGTTGGGCCTCTTTCTCGAACAGCGGGAGGCCCATCACCTGACACCTATCGTGCAGCCCCGTTTGCAGGGAGCCACCACCGAACGTTACAGGCTCGTGGCGCGAAAAGGACAATTTGCCAAGCTGGAAGACCTTAAAGGTAAATCCATCAGCGGAACGGTGCTGGATGAACCTGAATTCCTGAAAAAAATCGTCTTTGCCGGACAGGTCGATCCGGCCACCTATTTCACATTGAAACCCACGCGACAGGCCATTCGGGCCCTGCGCTCCCTGGACAAAGGCGAACTGGATGCGGTGCTGTTGAATGGGCAGCAATACGCCGCCCTGGGTTCCCTTCCCCTTAAGTCACCCCTGGAGGTGGTTTATTCCTCCGCCGAGACGCCTTTGATGGGCATGGTCGCCAATAGCCAAACCACGAAAGCCGAGGATAGAGAACGGTTTGCCAAGGCCCTGCAGAAGATGTGTGCCGATACCGATGGCAAGAAGCTGTGCGTCCTTTTTGGGGTGGACGCCTTCGTTCCCGCCGATGCAGCGGCTATAGAGCCCATGATCAAGCTCTGGCAAAAAGAGTAGGGATACGATGACCAAAACGATGCTCTTACGCCTCTTTGTGCTCCCGGGTGTGATTCTGGGAGGTTGCGCGAGTCTGCCGAATAAGGTGGTGCGTTTTCAGGGATTGTCGGATTGCCCCTTGCAAACCCCGCAAGCTGTTCTCTCCCAGCAACATAATCTTGGCCCCGGAAGTTCAACCCATACGCTGCAGTGCGCCTTGACCGTGGCCCGGGAAACCCAGGATCAGGCCTTACTGGGTTCGGAGTTACCCGCTCGCCTGGCCTTGCACCTTGCCGAGCGCAGCCAGGATAGCCAGAGTAAGGAGGCCCTGGCCAATGAGGGAGTGCGGTTCGGCAATATGGCACTCAAGCAGGGTGGCGCCAACAACGGCGCTGTTCATTACTACCTGGCAGCCAACCTTGGGCTGGCCATCCACGATCATCCGCTGCAGGCCGCCGATCAATTGTCAACGCTCGAGCAGGAACTGCAAAAATCGGCGCAACTCTCCCCCGGTGCGGATGATGGTGGACCCCTGCGTCTGCTGGGCATGCTCTATCTAAAGGCGCCGGCCTGGCCCAATGGTATCGGCGATGGTGACAAGGCGTTGGAGTTGCTGAACAAAGCCGTCGACAAATATCCGCGGCATCCGCTGAATCATCTATTCCTGGCTCAGGCGCTCTGGGAAGTGGACGAAAAGGAACAGCAGGCCAAAGAGCAATGGAATCAGGGACTGGAGCAACTGAACAAGGGTGCCTGGGGCTATAATCGGGTTATCTGGAATCGGGAGTTTCAGTCCGTGGCCCGTGAAATCAACGCCACGCCTTGATGATGATCCCTCCAGTCATTCCGCCAAGAGCAAGCTGACATGGGTCTTATCACCATGGATCCCAGTATCTTAAATACCGCCAAGCAGCGAGCCATAGAACACCTGCTCAGACAGCAAAAACCCCAAGGCGATTGGGAGGGTGAAATGGTCTGGTGCACGATGATACTGGCTCAGGCCATCATCGTGCGCACCTTGGTGGACCGCCCCTACAATGCCAGGGAAGTACAACAAATCCTTCGCCATTTCGAGATTACTCAGGCGCCTGATGGCTCCTGGGGCATGCATCCCGAATCACCCGGCTATGTGTTCTTTACCACCCTGGCCTACGTTGCGCTGCGCATGATGGGAGTGCCTGCCGACCATCCCATGCTCACCCGTGCGCGATCCTGGGTCCAGGCGCAACCCGGCGGGGTCAAAGGGATACCGACCTGGGGCAAGTTCTGGCTGGCCATACTAGGCCTTTACGAATATCAGGGCCTCAATGCCATTCCGCCAGAGCTCTTTCTCTTGCCCGAATGGCTGCCGTTCCATCCCCGTCGGTTTTATTGCCATACCCGGTTGATATACCTCGGCATCGCTTTCATAGCCGGCAAACGCTATCAAGCTATTTTGCCCGAGCCCTTGCTGAGTGATCTGCGGCAAGAACTCTATCAAGAACCCTATGGGGACATGGACTTTGCCCAACTCCGGCATTGTCTGGCGCCCGGTGATGTCTTTGTGCCGATTACCCCCCTGCTCCGGCGTATCTATGACCTGTTGGCAGGGTTCGAACGCTTGCACGCGAGGAAATTACGGGAGAAAGCCCTGCAGCATTGCCTGGACCGAATTCTCTACGAGCAACGATCAACACGCTATCAAGGAATATCCCCAGTCAATGGACTGCTGAATACCTTGGCATTATTCGTCCACGATCGCCATCACCCGGATCTGGAAGCCAGTCTTGAGGGAGTTGAAGCCTGGCGCTGGGAGGATGAAGCCGAGGGTATTCGTTATGTCGGCGCCCGCTCGAACACCTGGGATACAGGCTTCGTGCTCCAGGCGCTTAGCTTGGTGGAAAACCCCAAGCAAGACCTTGTCGCCGCTGTCGCCCGAGCACAGGATTTTCTGGCCAAGGCCCAAATGTTGGAGGAACTACCCAATTTCAACTCGTATTGGCGCGACCCAGGCGTGGGAGGCTGGTGTTTCTCCGACGGACAACATCGTTGGCCTGTCAGTGACTGCACTGCCGAGGCGCTGAGCGGCTTGCTGAGTGTTTATGAGAATCCCGGATTTTCCGGACTGCCCCGCCTCGAACCGAAGCGACTCAGGCAAGCCGTTGAGTTCATTCTCTCCCGCCAAAATGCGGATGGCGGCTTTGGCACTTACGAACGCCGCCGGGCCGGAAGACTGCTGGAATTCGTCAACCCGTCCGAAATGTTCGGTCAATGTATGACGGAGCTTTCCTACATCGAGTGTACGGCCTCTGCCTTGGCCACCCTATGCCATTATCGGCGGCACTATCCCGACCTGCCGGAAGGCGCCATTGATCGGGCGATTCCGCGCGCCATCAAACTCCTGAGAGAGAAACAACTTCAGGATGGATCCTGGCCCGGCTTCTGGGGCATCAACTTCACCTATGCGGTTTTCCATGTCGCCAAGGCTTTCCGCATGGCGGGCATACCCCAGAGCGATTCATCACTGAGCAGGGCATCCGCGTGGCTCAAAAGCAAGCAACGTGCGGATGGTGGCTGGAGCGAACATTACTCAAGCTGCCTGGAAAACCGTTACATCGAACATCCGGACACCCAGGTTGTCATGACGAGTTGGGCGCTGCTGGCTTTGATGGAAATTTTACCTCCTGACGATGAAGCCATTCAGCGCGGCATTGCCTGGCTGCTCAGTCAGCAGTCGAACGAGGGTGGCTGGCCGAGACAGTCGGTGAATGGCGTCTTCTTTGGCGCCGCCATGCTCGACTACCGCTTGTATCACACATATTTCCCAGTTTGGGCGCTGACAAGGTATACTTGTGCCTAATTTGGCAATAAAAGTTGCACAACCACAACGAATGTTGCCGCTATGGTATTGTTTGCCCCCAGTACCTAACGATTCCCTGTCACGCTGGCTGATTGGCATTGGGGTCTTGTTTCAATGCATTCCCAGCGGCATGGGCAAAATTTTTCGACTTTGGAATACGCGATGGGTAATCCTGACCTGATAATGGACAAATGCACAGTGAATCAGTTGGACATCGATGTCCTAATCGCGGGGGGAGGCGTAGCCGGCTCCGCAGCCGCGGCGGCGCTGGCCCCCCTAGGCTTGAAAATTCTCATTATCGAACCGAAGGCTTCTCATGGCCGTCGATTGGCTGGAGAATTGATCCATCCACCCGGCATTGATGGTCTCAAGCAATTGGGCCTGCTCGAAGAAGATTGTGATATTGGCGCCGAAATCCGCGGATTTTCCATTTACCCCTACGAGCACGATGTGGACAAGGATGAATCCGTCATTTTGCCCTACTGCGAGGTTGAGGGTCTTACCCACGGCGGCATGGCGATCGAGCATCAGACGCTCAAAAATCACTTGCTGGAAAAAATCAAATGCTTTCCAGGAGTCGATGTGTGGCTGGGCGGGCGCGTAACACGGATCGAGAAAGATCCGTCCGGAACCGATTATCATGCCGTCGTTGAGACGGAAACGGGTGAAACACGCATCAATGCCCGGCTGATCATTGGCGCTGACGGACCTATGTCGCAGGTTCGCAAGCTAGCCGGCATTGCCCATGAAACCCATCGATATTCCGGAATGTTGGGTGTCGAGGTTCCCGATACCCACCTGCCTAATCCGGGGTACGGTAATATCTTCCTAAACCCCTTGGGAATCTCCTATGCCTACAGCGTCTGTGAGGGGCGCGCACGTGTAATGTTCGAGATACTCCGCGGAGACAACTCCAAAGACTCGATACGCGAACATCTCAAGTTCTTCCCGAACGAATTTCGTCATGACATCGAAGCGGCGATGGCCGAGGATAAACCGCTCGCAGCCGCAAATTACCGTATCGTGCCTGAATCTAGCGCCAAGGCCAATATCGCCTTGCTTGGAGATGCCAGGGGGTGTTGCCACCCATTGACGGCCTCGGGGATCACCACGGCCGTCAAGGATGCCCTGAGTTTACGTAACGAATTGATCAGCTCTCAGTTTGATTTTCACAAGGCTTTACGACGCTATGCCATTGCCGCCGGCCGTGTTCAACTGACACGCCGTACCTTATCCGAGGAGTTGCGAGAAGCTTTCCTTTCACACACCGATGAGGCGAAACTTCTCAACCAATGCATATTTTCCTACTGGCGAAACAATCCACAAGGCCGCGCCAAATCCTTGGCGCTGCTATCCACTATGGATAGCAGCATACTTTCAATGGGATCCCAGTTTGCATTTGTGGTTCTACAGGCCTTCCGTCTGTTACCTGAACAGGTACGAGTGGGACAACTCGGTGCTTGGCTCACCTCCATGTGCAAACTTGCGATAAAGAGCCTGAGTATCCCGCAGACGGCCTTCGCTCACTGGCTTAGAGAACAGCACGCAACAGCCAAGTAGCCTATTGCCCATCTCTTGAAAAGGTAAGAAGGCCGCTACCCGAGAAATCGATCTCATGATCAGCGGCCTAACCTCCTGTGATACCTTCCAATAGGAAGGTCCCTTTCACTTTCGCTCCTCTGACTAGGTTGTCAATCAAGCGGATCGAAATAGCTCTTATCGACCCCACACTCCGGACAAACCCAATCATCGGGTATGTCTTCGAACAGCGTACCGGGAGCCAACCCGGAATCTGGATCACCCAACTCTTCGTCATACACCCATCCGCAAGCGGAACAAATAAATTTTTTGTACTCACTCATCACTAATAGCCGTATAGTTTTGTTGAAGTGAGCATTCTACGTCCAACACGCAGTGACGAAAAGACTGAAGCGCATGGAAAAGACAACAAAATGCTCACACACAGGCATAAGGGACATCCGTTAGCTACAACCAAAATTCCCTGACACAAAAATAGACCCATGTGCCGAAGCGATGCCCCCGCTGATTTTACTGGCCAAACTTATTAATGGAAACCAGGGTGCCGCAAAGCCAGCAAACCAGAAAGTCCGGTCGACCTTAACATTCTCCGCCGTCACTTTCCAAGTTCAGGGACATTTGACGGAAGTTCTCCAGACCCCGTTCAAACATCTTGATCGTAATCAGCGACAACAACCCGAATAGCCAGGACCCGAGTCCAGTTAGCGACATGGCAACGCACCGAAAAAATTAATGGGGACAACGAGTCCCAAGCCTAAACAATTGCTGCCCCACACGTGAGACAATTACGATTCTTTGGCAAACGAATCCGTTGCCACTCCATGGCGAGGGCGTCGAAAAGCAATACCATTCCATTGAAAGCGTAATCGCTCATGGTAAGGATTTTGATAGCTTCGAGTGCCTGCATACTGCCAATGATGCCAGGAAGTGGAGCAACCACACCGGATTGCGAACAGGTTTCCCCAAGTTCTTCGTCCCCCTGGTAGAGGCAATTGTAACAAGGCGAATCACCGACTCCCGGATGGAATACCATTATCTGGCCCTCAAATCGAATCACGGCCCCGCTTACCAGGGGTTTACGTTGTTGATAGCAGGCGCGGTTCACGGCAAATCGGGTCATTAAATTATCGGAACAGTCCAGCACCACATCCACATCCTTGACCGCCTGATCCAAAGATTTTTCGCTTAATCGTTGATTCTGGCAACCTATCTTGACATCAGGATTGATTCTTTGCAGCACGCGCATGGCCGATTCAGTTTTCGACATGCCGATACTGGGTGTGTCATGCAATATCTGGCGCTGTAAATTACTTAAATCGACTTGATCGTAATCGTTGATGATCAAATGACCGACTCCGGCTGCCGCCAGGTACATCGCCGCCGGAGATCCCAACCCCCCCAGCCCAACGATGAGCACTCGCGAGTCCAGGAGGCTCTGTTGGCCGTCAACATCGATTTGGGGTAACAGAATATGGCGGCTGTATCTCAATAACTGGCTATCTTTCATTATGTACACCCCTGAATGATCCTTGGTCTCGATGTCTGAATTGTTTCCACCCTAACTCATTGTGCATAAATCCCGCGAATCCGAGACCATCGAGGACCCTTTCTGTAATATCATTGCGCTTCAAAATTCAGCCAAGACAATCAACATGACCTGGAAACTGGCAATACCCATGATTCTGATCGGCACCCTGGCCATGGCCGCGGAGGAGACACCCATACTATTGCCCGATCAGCCTGACCTACCTGCCCCGGTTCAGAGTGGCCAACCGATGGAGCCCGATGTCACCATCATACGGCGCGGCGAGGAAACCATCGAAGAGTATCGTATCAACAACCAGCTTTACAGAGTCAAGATCACCCCTGTTATCGGCCCATCCTACGAATTGATCGATACCAATGGCGACGGTAACCTGGAAGTTCGTCAGGGGGACAATCAGAAGGGCATGAACATCAACAAGTGGGTACTCTTCAGTTGGTAAATTCCCTTGCATCACGACCAGGGGAAAGGCTGATCCGTCCCCATCAATCCAGCCGTTCACTGACAACCCACAAGGATTTGAAAGAGCATGCCTGACAGCGGTCGTCTGGAAAAACTGCTTCGCGCAGGTCAACATTCACTGTTGCGCGGAGGACTCAAGGGACTGGAAAAGGAAAGCCTGCGTCTCTCCATCACGGGACAAATCGCTCAAACCCCTCACCCGGCAGCCCTTGGTTCCGCCCTGACCCACCCTTGGGTCACCACGGATTATTCCGAGGCCCTCATTGAACTCATTACACCGCCATTCACCCAGGTGAATGACACCTTAAGCTTCCTGGGCGACCTCCATGCCTTTGTTCACCGGCAACTGGAGGAAGAGATATTGTTAGCCACCTCCATGCCGATTGGGCTGAATGGTGATGAGAGCATTCCAATTGCTCGCTATGGCCACTCGAATATCGGCATGATGAAGCACATTTATCGCCGGGGCCTTGCGCACCGCTACGGTCGAACCATGCAATCCATTGCCGGACTGCACTTCAACTACTCGTTCAACGAGGCTCTATGGCCGACCCTTCAGGTTTTGGAGCAAAACCAGCAGAACCCGACGCAGTATATCGCCGATGCCTATTTTGCGGTCATTCGCAACGTCCACCGATATGGATGGCTATTGATCTACCTGTTTGGCAACTCACCCGCCATGAGTAAATCCTTCTTCAAAGGCCGCGAAGGGCTGGCTTCGAGGTTTACGGAACTGGATCACGATACCCTGTATCGACCTCACGCCACCTCATTGCGCATGAGTGACATCGGTTACCGGAATGACAATCAAACCAGCCTGGTCATTTCGTTCAACTCACTGGAGGAATACGTTGCGAGCCTTGAAAGAGCCATTCAGCAGCCCTACCCTGCCTATGAACAGATTGGCGTCAGGGTCGATGGGGAATACCGCCAACTCAACGCCAACATCCTCCAGATTGAAAACGAGTATTACAGTGCTGTTCGCCCCAAGCAGGTGACGCGTTCGGGTGAGAAACCCACCCTGGCCTTGAAGAAAAGAGGGGTGCGCTACCTGGAACTCAGGGCACTGGATCTGATGTGCCTGGCTCCCGAAGGTATTACCCATCGGGAAATGCATTTTCTGGAGACCTTTGTCTTGTTTTGCCTGCTCACCGAGAGCCCGCCACTGCGGGAACAGGAGATTGCCGAATCCAATCAGAACAGCCTGGGCATCGCCTGCTGCGGTAGAGGTAAAGACTATAAGCTCTTGCGTGAAGGCCGTGAAATTTCCATTAGCCAATGGGGTAACGAAATATTCGAACAGTTGGCTGCTATCGCTGGAATCCTGGACGAGGATGAGGACAATGCAGCCTATACCAAAAGCATCGAACACCTTCGACCATGCCTTATCGACCCTGAAGAGACACCTTCCGCCCAGGTACTGAAAACCATGCGGCATGATCATGTGAGTTTTGCTGAATTTGCTCGGCGCCTCTCAACCGAACATGCAATTCATTGGCGGAATCGTCCGCTTCATGCCGACAAGACGCTGGAATTCAGGCTCGAAGCCGAAGCTTCCTGGCGTAAACAGCAAGAGATCGAAGCCTCCGACGATCTTTCATTTGACGAGTTTCTTCAGCAATACTGGCAACAGGCGTAGAGCACGCCGGGAGCCTCTGCCCCTCCAAGCCATCCAAATCATCACTCACTAAAAAGGGCGGGCTGGTAACCCAGACCGCCCCTCGGCTATAAGCCTATGTCAGTCGATCCAGCCTTATTTCGAAAGGCTTTCCTTGGCGATGGCATCAAGTTCCTTTGAAACTTCCTCGCCAACCTGTGCACCCTTTGCAGCGTCACCGGCTTGGCAGGCTTCCTTTCCGGTTTGCATTACATCGATGGCTTTCTGCAGCCGCATGCTAGCAGCATTACCGGTGATTTCCTTGTAGTGCTGTTTGGCCTGCTTGTAATGATCAGTGCAACCTTTGGCATCGCCAGCCTTAGCCGCATCCGTTGCAGCTTTTACTTCCTTCTGGGTCAGCCCGAAGTGCTCCTTGACACCTTCTGAGTTCTCAGCCGCGAATACATTGCCGGAAGCTGCCAGTACCAGCAGAGCGCTGCTCAGCACGGTGGTAATCTTGCTCATTTTCATGTTTTGTTTGTCTCCTCTGGCAGCCGTTGCAGGCAACCAAATCAATTGTCAAATAACCCGGTTGATTAGTCGGCCAGAGCCTTCATCAACCGAGTTGAATAGTAAAAGAGTTCGCGGGGCTTGTCATGCATTATGTTTAAACGACGGCCGAAAACCTTGTTTTGATACGGCCTTCGCCCGCCAAGCCACCTCAAAGGTGTCGCTGCCGCGAAACAATGTGTGCGAGCCAAGCCCCGGAAAGTTTCTCCTGGACCGAGTTTTGCCTCAACCGCGCCTGTAGATTCGGAAAATCGACCCGATCCAGCTCCTGATCCTGGTTGTAACAGGAATAGACGAAATACTCCTTGCCCGATGCCGGGTCTACATGCTTGCACAGGCACTGGGCGCAGACGCCCTTCATCATGCATTGCATAGGTGAGTTGATCGATCCGATCGCCAGATGATGCGGCTTGATGTAAGGCTTCAAGACCCCGTATCGCGCAGCCTTGACTGCCGCCATCATGCGATCCGAGCCGATGACGATCATGTGATCGACATCATCGAGATGGATCGGGGTGGCGCCCAAATCGCCCCTGGCATAAGCCACCATGGCCTCGACGATATTGCCGACAAAGGTTTTGTCCTGTGGCCGCAGCACCGGGATGGGCTCCGCCCCCTGCATGGGATCGACCGCCCAGACCACGATATCGGACGCCGCCTCGATATCGGGAACCTTGAAGACATCCTCCCGCTTCCTGTAACCGGCAAAATAGATGACTTGACTGCCGGCGGCCCGGAGAGCCTTGCCAATGGAGAACAGCACGGCATTGCCCAGACCGCCCCCCACCAGGGCCACGGTCTGCCCCACGGGTATTTCCGTGGGAGCACCCGTCACGCCCATGACAATAACGGGATCGCCAGGTTTCCACAGCGCCAGCATGCGCGAAGAAGAGCCCATTTCAAGAGCGATCAGTGAGATGAGCCCCTGCTCCTTGTCGACCCAGGCGCCGGTCAGGGCCAAACCCTCGGCTACCAGGATGGTGCCATCCACCACAGGTGCGAGGGCCTCGAAATTCTGCACACGGTAAAACTGGCCCGGGCAGAAGTGCTTGGCGGCCAGTGGCGCACGCACGATCACCTCGATGATCGTTGGGGTGATCCTGTTGATCTCGATGACCCGAGCCAGGAGTTGATCATCCAGTCGCGCCTGAAAGCTCCGCAGAGCCTGCTGACGTTCAGCCTGCATCGCTGGATCGAGCTTGGCCAACTCCTCCTCGTACAACCGCGTAATGTAGGGATAACCATCCTTGGCGCTGGCCATGGCCTTGACCACATTGCCGGCATACACGGGATGGTTATCACCATAAAAGGTGATGAACTTGCCATTGCGGCTGTACGACGTGAATGGCGCCGGCTTCCCGATCTTGACTTCGGCAGTATCGTGTAGCGGCACCAGTTCGGGGATGTCGCCCAACCATTCCGGTTCATGCCGTTGATAGAACTTCTTGTCCATCTCGAACGTATGCGGATGTTCGGACTCATAGATGGTATTAGGTGACGTCCCGGCAGCGACAAACAGACTGCGCAGCGGCACCTCCAACTCATGAGCGCTCTTCCATCTTCCCTCGACCAGTTCCAGTTTCTCGAACCTGACGGCACGCAGATGCCCCTGCTCATCTTCCAGAGCTTCGAGCGGATTCATGCCGGGCGCCAGCCGGATGCCCTCATCCAATGCCTCGGTGATTTCCTCGGCGTTCTGCCGATAGGCGGGCGAATCCTCTATACCCTTCCGGTAGAACATGGTCACGCCGCCCCAGCTTTCGAGCAACGGCAAAAAGTGCGGTTTCTCGCCTACAGCCTCCGCGCGTTCCCGCTCGGCCTGAATGGCCCGGCCATGCGCGAGAAATTCGTCCAGTATCGTGAGTTCCTCGGCATCGTACATGCGCCGAACAACGTCCTCACCCTGGAGAGCGGCAAGCTTCTCGTAGCGATGCAGGATCTTTTCGACCTGAACCGGGTAATACGCCAACACTTCCGTGCAAGTATCAATGGCGGTCAGACCCCCGCCAATAACTCCAGCCGGGAGGCGCACCTGCATGTTGGCCAGTGAGGATTCCTTGGCGGCGCCGGTCAACTGCAAACCCATCAGGAAGTCGGAAGCCTTGCGGATACCGCGAATCAGGTTGTTCTTGATGTCGATCAGAGTCGGCTTGCCGGCGCCCGAGGCGATGGCGATATGGTCGAAACCCAAGTCCCAGGCTTCGTTGATCGTCAGTGTGCCGCCGAAGCGGACTCCGCCATAAATACGGAAGTTCTGACGACGTAACAGATTCAGGTAGATGACCTTGAGGAAGTTCTTGTCCCAGCGCACGGTGATGCCGTACTCGGCGACCCCTCCGAATCCCAGCATGATGCGTTTGTCCAGATCCTCGTAAAGCTCCCGGAAATCGCGGATGGGCTCTGGCGGTGTGCCGCTATCGCCGACCAGATGCGCCGGCAAAGGCTCGATCTTCAGACCATCGATGCCGACCACGCCGAAACCTTCGTTAAGGAGGTAATGCGCCAAGGTATAACCGGCCGGTCCCATACCGGCGACCAGCACGTTCCGGCCGTTGTAAGGCAATGCTACCGGGCGTTTGATGTTCAGTGGATTCCAGCGTGTCAGCAGGCTATAGATTTCGAAACCCCATGGCATGAACAACACGTCGGTCAGAACATTCGTCTCGATCTGCGGGATATTGACCGGCTGTGTCTTCTGATAGATACAGCCCCTCATGCAGTCGTTGCAGATGCGATGTCCGGTCCCTGGGCATAGGGGATTGTCGATGGTGATCAACGCCAGAGCGCCCAGATTGTCGCCCTGGCGCTTGACGTAGTGCATCTCGGAGATTTTTTCCTCCAGGGGGCAGCCAGTGATCGTCACGCCCAGGGGATTGACCTTGTAAGTGCCGTCCTTTTTGTTGCGCATGCCTTTGGAGCATGAGTCCGTGTCACGGTCATGACAGTAAATGCAGTGATCCACCTCGTAGAGGACGCGGCGCTCGGGGAAACGCGGGTCGGTCAGCCCAAAGCCGTCGCGACGGCGGTGATGCTCCTTTGGGCCAGTCCATGCCTGGTAGCCATCAATCGGATGGAACTCGTGGTGCACGAGGTGGGCAAAATCCGTCTTGGCCGGAGTCTTGAAACTCATCCAGGAGGCCACCTCGGACTTGAACTCATCCAGGCGAATCGCGGCGAAAGTCCAGCGTCCCACCAAGTCAAACAGTGCGTTAGCGAAGGCATGATCATCGCCGGCCAGCGCCTCGGCAAACTGGGACGAAGCCGACTCATGGGCCATCAGGCGTCCGCGCAGACTTCCCATCACAGCCACTGAAGCGCCCTGCTCCGCCGCGTGCTTCAGCACCATGGCCAATCCCGCAATCGCCGCTTCACGATCCGTTCGCAGTTGTTCTTCATCAAGGACAGCCTCGATTAAGAGCTCAAACCGCTGGCGTAACTGGGCCAAATCCCATTGCGAGGGGTCCTCACCCTTGTAGCGGCTGGCGGACTTGACGACGACCTCATTCTTGTAGGCAAATACGGTGTTGAAATCGGCCTGAATCAACTCTGCCTGCGCCTCTCGCTCGCGCTCGACACCAAACAAGCGAGCGACAAATCCGCCAAGCTCGGGTGCCAGGCGCACCAGCAAGTCGGAAATCGCTTCCGGTTTCATGCCCTCACCCCGAGAGGATCGATATGCCTCAAACTCTCCAAATAACTCAGGACAACGCGCCACCAGATCAGCATCGAAGTGACGGGAAAGATCCCCAAGCTTTACGGGATCGTGTAAGTCAGCATAGGTGAATCCTGGGATTCCCAGGTGGAGCGAGGGGGATTTGGTCATGGCTGTCATGGTGGGCAGAGGAAAATGGAGAACGCTTCGCTGAAAAAAGTCTGAAGCGCAAAGAAACCTTAACGAAATATGTTTGATTTTACCGGTTTTAACTCTTTCAAGTCGATTTCAAACCAATACGGGGAGCGTTCCGGATAACGGTCCAGGATTCACAGTCACTATCAGGATTTCATGATACCTCCTTCATTCGGGACCAAGCATGGAGGCTGCTTGCGAGGGAACGAACTGTTCCAATTACAGGAAGCGGATATGGTCAAGAGAAAAGCGGATTGGCACACCACCTTTTGTTATTGTCGAGATCATGGGGGAGCCAGTGAATTAGGGTACCGGGCCGTCTCTATGGATCAAGCGAAATAACCCGGCACAACACTTCAATGTCCTCTGGCTACCGGTAGAATGCTATGGACTCAGGGCATGAGTTCTTCGACTTCCTGCGAGGCCTTCTCACAAGCAGGCACCGCATCCGCCAGGTCCAGTTTCAATTGAAGGCCCACATTCTCGCCGGACAGCGTTTCGGAGACGACTTCGTTGAGAGATTCACAGGCTTTCACCATGTTCTTCTCCGCTGTCGATAACCGCAGTTCTTCAGCCGAAGTCTGTTCGGCGCGGTCGATAGAGTTCTCCATCAGCTCACTCATGACCTGATTGTGGTAACGAAACACATGTTCCACATAATGCGAAAACTCGTCCTCCGTCATGACAATTTCCTCCCCCGTGCTCTTGTGGGTATGAACCATGGCGCAACCACTCAGCAACAGTAGAAAGGGCGCCCATGCCCAAGGAGCGGGAATTCGGGCCGATCCCGAAAACAGGCAGGAATAACGACTCATAAGACTCAACTCTCGGATAGCTTCGGGCTGATGTTAAGGTTGGGCACGGGCTTTATCGATGGCGAGTTGGAATCCTGGGCAGGCTTCGCGCGATCATCAGGGTCATCAAGGACACCATGCCACCCAGGAAGAATAGGGTGGATGACGTGCCCACACCCCGGGCGGCGGCGATGGAATAAAGTCCCATGCATAACAGGATAGCGCTATTCTGGAAGAAATTTTGTACGGCCACCGCGCTGCCACTACCGACACCCCGGTGCCCAATATCCTGAATGGCCGCATTCAAGGGCACCACGAACATCCCACCGCAGATGCCAATAATCAGCAGGACCCCCTTGGCCATCCAGACTTCGGTCACGCCGGCCAGTGCCATGAAGAGTACACCCATCAAGTACGCCGAAAAACGTGTACGACGTACCCGGTCGAGTGGTATGAATCTGGGTACGAGACTGGCGCCAACGACAATGCCAACCGCCATGAAGAACGTTAAATCGGCTATCGCCGAAGCGGATTGCACCCTTAACACATCGGGAGCCCAGGCTACCAGCACCACCCGCAAGGTTGCCGCACACGCCCAAAACAGGCTCAGCGACAACAGGATAAGCCGCGCGCGCTGTGTGTTCAGCAAGGATTTCATCCAACCCATCAGATCGGCCCACGGCGAACCATGACCAGATCGATGGCGTGGAACCGCATTGGGCAGCATGAGGGTGGCCAAACCCGATACCCAATAAAGCAGTATGACCGTGCTCAAAGCCAGGGGTATTGAGAAATCCGCCAAACGGGCGCCACCCACCGTCCCGCACAGGATGGCCGCAATCGTCGCACCCTCGACCCAGGCATTGGCCCGCACCAATTGTTGCGCCTCGGTCAACTCAGGGATGATTCCATATTTGGCGGGACCGTATGTCGCGGCGCCCACACCGATCACGGCATAGCCCAGTAAGGGTTCGACCCCCGCATAAATAGCCAGACCACCCAGTCCCTTGATCATGTTCGCCGCCAGCAGGACGTGCGATTTGTGATAGCGATCCGCCAGGGCGCCGACCCATGGCGTCAGGGTGACATAAGCAATCAACAGAGCGCTTTGCAAAGCGGGGATGTACCAGGCGCCGCGCCCCCCCTCGGCCAGAGTCATGGCGATCACGGTGAACAGAATGGCGTTATCGCCAAAGGCCGACAGGAACTGGGCCAGGACCAGGGTATACAGTCCGCGACTCATCCCGCGAAGGTCTGGTTCACCAGTGTCGAGAGCGCGGGATAATCAACCTTGCCCGAACCTAGCAGCGGCAACTCCTTGGCATGCAGTATCTCTCGCGGTGAGTACAATTCGCTGTATCCCTGCTCCTGGGCGGCACGCGTGAATTCCGCTCGTTGCGCGGCCCGATTCTGTGTCACCAACAGGATGCGCTCACCCTTGCGTTCGTCGGTCAGCGCGAGGGCGGCATGCAGATGGCCCGGCCATAGTTTGGCCGCGATCTCCTCGATGGCTGTCAGCGATACCATTTCCCCGCCGATTTTGGCGAAGCGCTTGACGCGACCGCGAATCGTCACATATCCATCGCCATCAATCTGAACGATATCACCCGTATCGTACCAACCTTGACCAAAACGGGAGGAAGGGGGCTCGAGGTGGCCCGGGTTTTCGGGGCGCAGATAGCCCAGCATCACATTCGGGCCTGCCACATGAAGCCTTCCGCCTTCACGCACCCCGGGGACCTCCTCCAATTGCCAATCGATACCCGGCATGAAACGGCCGACAGTACCCTCACGGTAAAACATGGGGGTGTTAGCCGCCAGAATCGGCGAGGTCTCGGTAGCGCCATACCCTTCCAGCACCCGCAATCCAAACTTGTCCACCCAAAGGCGCCGGGTATCGTCTTGCAATTTTTCCGCACCGGCAAACACGTAACGAACGCTGTAAAAATCATAGGGATGGGCATGCTTGGCATACCCCGCCAGAAACGTATTGGTGCCGAACAGGATGGTGGCATTCAGATCGTAAGCAATCTCGGGAATGATGCGATAGTGCAGTGGCGAGGGATAGAGGAAGGTCCGCATGCCGTAGAGCAGGGGCAGCAGGGTGCCCGCGGTCAGGCCGAATGCATGGAACATCGGCAAGGCATTCAGAATCGTGTCCTGGGCGTTCAAATCCAGTCGCGCAGCCAGTTGCTCGCGGTTGGCCAGCAGATTGCCGTGCGACAACACCACGCCCTTGGGTTCACCTTCGGAGCCGGAAGTAAACAGGATTACGGCGGGGTCTTCGGCACGCTGGCGATCCCGTTCCCGATACCAAAAAGAGGCCGTCAGCGAACCGAGCAACGCCCTGAGTTTGTCCAGGCGCCCCACCGAGGCGGCCAAATCCTCCAGGAACACGACCCGGTGCTCATTCGCCAAAGCCTCCACCGTCGCCTCCAAACGGGCGTTGACGACAAACCGCCGCGAGGTCACAAAGGTCTTGATTTTGGCCGTGCGGCACGCCGAAGTCAGATTGCGCAAGCCCGCGCCAAAGTTAAGCATCGCCGGCACGCGCCCATGCAACTGCAAGCCGAGGAGGACCGCGACTGTCGGATTGGCATTCGGTAGCAACACCCCGACGGCTTCGCCGACCGTGGACATGTCAGCCAGTTTTTGCCCCAAAGCCAGAGTCGATGCAATAAGCCGGTTATAACTGAGCGGCTTGCGCTGCACATCTTCCAGTAATCGATGAGCCCCACCGTGAATGCGGCGGGCATCCAGCAAGGCGGCGAACAGGGTTTGCCGATGGTTACCGGTTTCGAACATCATATCGCTCATGATGTCGGTCAACATCAACCCCATCCGGTGGCGCCGATCGTGCGCATCCGCGCTGGCCGGGTGCATCAGATCACGGGGCGCGAGAATATTGAGCGTAATGGGCGGAAACCAGCGCAAACGCACCACCCCGTGCAGGCGCGAAACCGGTGTGTACTGGGCGCCGTCGATGCGAACAGGCAAAATGGCGGCGCCGGAACGCTCGGCGACCAGCGCGGCGCCATCGTAGACTTTCATCAAGGCGCCCGTGACCGTAATCCTGCCTTCGGGAAAGATGACGGCCTTGCGTTCCCCGCGCAGGTAATGCGTCAGCGACTTGATGGATAAGGGCTGCTGCGGGTCCATAGCGAACACTCGGGCATACCGTAAGGCCGGCCGGACCCACCACTTGCGGGCAATATCGCTATTGATGGCGAAGGTGACTTCCTCGGGAAGGAATGCCCACAACAGTATGGGATCGAGGTAAGAGGAATGATTGGCCACAATCAGTACTCGATCGCCAGCCAATCCGTAATTCTCCATTCCGATGATTTTGACTCGGAACAGCACCGTCAACAGCCAACGGACCAGATTTTTCATCATGCGAAGACTACCTCACTTGGGCTGCATAGCTTACCAGCAAGGCCACTTGCAAAAGGACCTATGCCCGGTTTTCATCCGCGGTATGCTCTTTCTGTGGCTGACCCTGTCCCTGTTCGGATGCGTGGCCGGCAAAGGCCACATCACCCGGCAGACCTCCACCCCCATGCTGGCTCGCGCACATTTTGCCACCGCCGATGGCGCCATTCTGCCAGTACACACCTGGTGGCCCCAAGACGGCAAACCCAAGGCAATCATCGTGGCCCTGCATGGCTTCAATGACTACGCCAAGGCCTTTAACGAACCCGGCCTTTACCTGAAAGAGCGGGATGTGGGTGTAATTGCCTATGATCAGCGCGGCTTTGGCTTGTCGCCCGGACGTGGATTATGGGCCGGAACGGAAACCTACACGGCAGACCTGGCGGCAATCATCCAGCAGATCCATCGGCGCCATCCCGGGATACCTGTGCATGTCTTGGGTGAAAGCATGGGCGGGGCCGTCGCCATGACAGCCATGGCCGAATCCGCGCCGCCAGAGGTTGCCAGTTTGATACTGTCGGCCCCGGCGGTATGGTCTCGCACCATGATGCCCTGGTATCAGCGGGCGATTCTGGCGCTCGCGGCATCGACATTGCCAGACCTCGAAGTCACCGGTAGCGGTCTCAAGATCCAGGCTTCCGATAATATCGACATGTTGCGGGGCTTGGGTCGGGATCCATGGGTCATTAAAGAGACCCGGGTAGATGCCATCGCGGGTCTGACCGACCTGATGGATACCGCCCAGGCCCGAGCCGGGGAGATCCACCTACCGGTAATGGTCCTCTATGGCGAGCGAGACCCCATCATTCCCAAACCGCCCATCGACGCCATCATCAATAAGCTCTCCACCACGAACTGCCCACATCTGGTCATCTATCCCAAAGGCTATCATCTGCTGCTTCGGGACCTCAACGCGAATCAACCCCTGGCGGATATCGCCAACTGGGTTCTCGACCCAAGGTCTCGCTTGCCCTCCTGCCATCGGGCAAAGTGATGGATCTCACCTTACCCAACCAAGATGGAGGCGACCCAACTTACCTGAGCCCCCAACTCCCGGGAAAAGCCCTCAAGCCATCCCGACAAGCCCCACCAACAGTCCCCTTCCGGCGGTCATGATTGCACCGTTTTCAAGCCTCGGCCAAAGTCGCCGACGAGCGACTGGCCTTCTTGCGCTCATGCTCAAGTAACAATTTCTTGCGCAGACGGATGGATTTGGGGGTAACCTCGACCAGCTCATCGTCATCAATGAATTCCAGAGCCTGCTCCAGGCTCAGTTTGATGGGCGGCGTCAGGAGGATATTTTCATCGCTGCCGGCGGCCCGGATGTTGGTGAGTTGTTTGGCCTTGGTCGGGTTGACCACCAGATCATTATCACGGGAATGGATACCGATAATCATGCCCTCGTAAACCTCGGTGCCATGTTCGATGAACATCCGACCGCGTTCCTGGAGATTGAACAGGGCGTAGCCCAGCGCTTTGCCAGCCACCATGGATATCATCACCCCGTTGATGCGCTGGCCAATATTTCCTTTCTTGACCGGACCATAATGATCGAAGACGTGATAGAGCAATCCGGTCCCGGAAGTCGCGGTCATGAACTCGGTTTGGAAGCCGATCAACCCGCGCGAGGGAATCATGTATTCCAGCCGCACCCGGCCCTGCCCGTCCGGCACCATGTTAAGCAAATCCCCCTTACGCTCGCCCATCTTTTCCATGACCGCACCCTGGTTGACTTCCTCAACCTCGATGGTGACGAACTCATAGGGCTCGCAGAGTTCACCCTCGATTTCCTTCACGATGACTTCCGGACGGGACACACCCAGTTCATAACCCTCTCGGCGCATGTTCTCGATCAAAATCGAGAGATGTAGCTCGCCCCGACCGGACACCTTGAACTTGTCAGGGTCTACGGTATCCTCGACCCTCAGCGCGACATTGTGGAGCAACTCCCGTTGCAGCCGTTCGCGAATTTGACGCGAAGTCACGAACTTGCCCTCCTTGCCGGCAAAAGGCGAGTTGTTGACCTGGAAGGTCATGCTCACCGTCGGTTCGTCAACGGTCAGGGGGGGCAACGCCTCGATGGCATCGGGCGAACATAGCGTATCGGAGATTTCCAGGGAGTCGATTCCGGTAAAGGCGATGATGTCGCCCGCGCTGGCCTCGGGCACCTCGATGCGTTCCAGTCCTTTGAAGCCAAACACCTGCAAGACTCGGCCGGTGCGCTGGCTACCGTCCCGGTTGACAATGACCACGGGAGAATTGGTCTTGATTCTGCCGCGCTGGATGCGGCCGATACCGATGACCCCCACATAGGGATTGTAATCGAGCTGGCTGATCTGTAATTGGAATCCGCCCTCTTCCTTGACCACCGGCGGATGCACTTTCTCCACGATCGTCTGGAATAGAAAATCCATGCTGCCTTCGCGGATATCGGGGTTATCTCCGGCATAACCGTTCAGCGCCGAGGCATAGACGACCGGGAAATCGAGTTGGGCTTCCGTTGCCCCCAGTTTATCGAACAGATCAAAGGTCTGATCCAACACCCAGTGCGCCCGCGCCCCGGGCCGGTCGATCTTGTTGATGACGACAATCGGGTGCAGGCCCATGGCGAAGGCCTTCTGGGTCACAAACCGGGTCTGCGGCATCGGCCCATCCACGGCATCCACCAGTAGCAGAACCGAATCCACCATGGACAGCACGCGTTCGACCTCGCCGCCAAAATCGGCGTGGCCCGGCGTGTCAACGATGTTGATGTGGTAGTCGTTCCAGTCCAGCGCGGTATTTTTGGCGAGAATGGTGATGCCGCGCTCCTTCTCCAGCGCATTCGAATCCATGATCCGCTCCTCCACTTTCTCATGTGCGGCAAAGGTGCCGGATTGCTGGAGAAGCTTGTCAACCAGGGTGGTCTTGCCGTGGTCAACATGGGCGATGATGGCGATATTGCGTAACTTTTCGATCATGAAATGGAAAGCCTATACTTAATTTATGGCGTAACCGTGCATTATAACGGCCGAATGTGACAGTGCCTAACATCAAAGTCGCCTTGCCGCGTCAAAATCCAACAAGGGATTGAAAGATCAACATCACGGTATCAACACATGGAATGCGGAAAATTCGCCTGACGGACGCCACGCAAGACCAGAACCCGGGGGCAACGTGCGGAGGATAGCCCAGCGGTGGGCACGCCCATTGTGGGGATTATTACTCCTGCTCCTGGCGGGTGAATCCCTGAGTTTTAACATCGACGAGGCGTTGCTCGCCTGGGTGAGGAATCGTCATGGCGAGCAGTCCCGTCAGCGCGTACAAAACTGGCGTGAGCTCATGACCACGAACCAGACGCTGGCGGAACCGCAAAAACTGGATGTGGTAAACAGCTTCTTCAATCGCTTGACCTTTACCCCCGATATGCAAACCTGGAAGCGGGAAGATTACTGGGCCACGCCGCTTGAGACTCTGGCCCTCGGCGCCGGTGACTGCGAAGACTTTGCACTCGCCAAGTATTTCACCCTGACCGCGCTGGGTGTGGACGAAAGCCGTTTGCGTTTGACCTATGTCAAGGCCCTGAAGCTGAACCAGCCCCACATGGTATTGACCTACTACGCGACTCCCGACGCCGTACCGCTGGTACTGGATAATCTGGAGCCACTGATCAAGCCGGCGACGGAACGCGATGACCTGGCGCCCGTTTATAGCTTCAATGGCACGGGGCTTTGGCTGGCCCGCCAGCGAGGTCAAGGCAAACCGGCGGGCGACAGCGAACGCCTGCCTCTCTGGCGAGAAATGCTTCAACGCATGCGCCGTGAAACCCACCCAAACGACCCGGAGCAATCGCCTTGAGCCTCTCCCGACAACTTGCCACACTGCTCGTACTCCTGTTCAGCCTGATGTTCGTGGGCACTTTCCTGATCAGCCTGAAGAGCCATCGCGATTACCTGAATGCGCAACTGACTTCCCATGCCCAGGATACCGCGACCTCCCTGGGTCTCTCCCTTTCGCCTTATATCGCCCAGGATGACAAGGCGATGCTGCAAACCATGGTGGACGCCATTTATGACCGTGGCTACTACCGGCTGATCCGCCTGGAGAATCCGCAAGGCCAACTCCTCTATGAGCGGAATGACTCGCTCACGGTTGAGAGTGTCCCGCCATGGTTTGTTCGACTATTTCCCCTGGAGGCGCCAACCGCCTCCACCGAGCTGAGTTCCGGATGGATTCAGGCGGGCACACTCCAGGTCTCCAGCCACCCCGGCTACGCGCATGCCGAACTCTGGCGGAGTGCGACGACCCTGCTAGCGTGGTTTCTGGCTGGCGCGGTGTTCAGCTTGTTATTGGGCTTGCTCTTATTGCGTCGCTTGCTGAATCCATTGCGGGCCATGGAACAGCAGGCGGACGCCATCTGCAGGGGTGAATTTCCCATACAAGCAACCTTGCCCTGGTCCAGGGAGTTACGCCAGGCGGTGATGGCAATGAACCGCATGACCTCCAGGGTGGGACGCCTATTTGCAGAACAGAGCGCCAACACCGAACAACTCCAGCGCCAGGCCTATATCGATCCGGTGACGGAATTAGGCAACCGCCGCCATTTCCATGATGGGCTGAGCCATCTCCTCTCATCACCCGAAGAATTTCAGGACACCTGCCTGTTATTGCTCCAGCTCCGCGACCTCAAGGCCTTCAATGATCGTTACGGGCTGACCGCTGGCGATGACCTGCTGAAGCGCACCGCCACCCGGCTGCGCGAAATCTGCGCCCCGCGGCTACCGCACATCTACCGCCTGGGCGGAGGTGATTTCACGGTGTTGGTGCAGGGCCACGGCCCGCGCGATGCGGAGCAACTGGCTCAAGAGATTCTGGCGTCGCTGGGTGACGCCCCGATGCATGATCCCGACGGCCACATCGATTGCGCGCACATCGGCATCGGCCGCTGCGTCCAGGGTGAATCCGCGGGGGAAGCGCTGGCCAGAGCCGACCAGGCCTTGCGCATCGCCCAACAGCAAGGGCCTGACCAGTATCACATCCTCGAGACCCTTCAGAACCTGGCGGCGCCGCGGGGGGCGATGCAATGGCGAGAACGATTGGAACGGCATCTCATCGAGGACACCCTCGTCGCGCATTACCAGCCGGTACGATCGGCACGATCTGACCAGGACCTGCTTCACCATGAATTGCTGCTGCGGGCCCGCGAGAGCGATGGCACACTGACCACGGCGGGAATCTTCCTGCCCATGGCCGAACGCGTCGGCCTGGCCAGCGAGATCGACCGACGCGCCATCGGGCTGGCCACTCAACACCTTACAGAATCAACGCCCTACCTGGCCGTCAACTTGAGTCCAAGCGCGCTCAGGAATCACGCCTTCATCGATTGGCTGATCGACTTCCTGAATAAAAGCGGTACTGGCCAACGATTGACCTTCGAACTCCCCGAATATGCCTTGCTAAGACACGTCGAAGCCGCCTTCCATCTGGCGGAACGACTGCGCGGCGTGGGCAGTGATCTCGCCATCGATCACTTCGGGAGAGGCCTGGCCTCCTTTGCCTACCTTAAATCATTGAAACCCCGCTATCTGAAAATCGACGGCAGTTTTACCCGCGGCATCCACCAGGACAAGGACCACGAATTTTACGTGCGCGCACTAACCATGACAGCACACGAAATCGATATCCGGATCATCGCGGAGTCGGTCGAAACCGAGGTAGAACGCACAACGCTGGAACAGATCAATGTCGACGGGCTACAGGGTTACCTCATTGGCCATCCGCTGGCGCTCGCTGGCTCAAGTAGGGATAGGGATCAATGAGCAGGTCAATGTACCCATCAACGCCCTTTCCCACCGGGCAAGACCCTCTAAGAGGACATCCGGCACACCTTGTGCTTAAACATGTATGGCCTGAAAATCCTGACTTTTGGCCAAATGCAGGGGTGTTGTATGGGCAACTATGAGGTAACCGACCGCTTCTGGGAACAGGC
>Ga0172367_10002318_pt1 | contig 26212 bp, 24 predicted proteins | sample Lak10m_FD_114542 | JGI IMG/M metagenome (GOLD analysis project Ga0172367, IMG submission 114542) | Freshwater microbial communities from Kabuno Bay, South-Kivu, Congo - kab_022012_10m | ecosystem: Environmental > Aquatic > Freshwater > Lake | place: Democratic Republic of the Congo: South-Kivu...
AAGCGTCAAGCTCGGCATCCCGGTGGTGCATGGATCGATCTTCCGTTTCGAGGGAATGGTCAGCGTGTTCCATCCGCTGCGTGGCCCGACGTATCGCGACATGGTGCCCGAGCCACCGCCCGCGGAGATGGCGCCGAGTTGTGCCGAAGCGGGCGTGCTCGGCGTGCTGCCGGGCATCGTCGGTTCGATTCAGGCGCTGGAGACGATCAAGTTGTTGCTCGATCTCGGCGACTCACTCATCGGCCGCATCCTCGCCATCGACACGACGGAGATGACGTTCCGCACATTCAACCTGCGCAAGGACCCGGCGAACCAGGTGACGCACGAGAATCGCGAGCGCATCCAAGTGCGCGACCTCGACGGCGCGTGCGCGCCGTGGATGCACTAGTCGCAGACCACTCGTCGCGCGACTCGTAGAATTCAGCGCGTGCCGCTTCGCATCGCCGTCGTCGGTGCAGGATTCTCGGGCGCGGTCGTCGCCCGCGAGCTCGCCGAGGCTGGCCACCAGGTCGAGGTGTTCGAGTCGCGCGACCACGTGGCGGGCAACTGCCACACGCGCCGCCACGACACTGGCGTGATGGTGCACGTCTACGGCCCGCACATCTTCCACACGCAGCACGAGCGGGTGTGGGAGTACGTGCAGCGCTTCGGTGAATTCAAGCCGTACCGCCACCGCGTGCGGGCGATGGTGGGGGACAAGGCGTACCAAATGCCGATGAACCTCGGGCTCATCAACGCGTTCTTTGGTACGAGTCTTTCGCCCGACGAGGCGCAGGCGTTCGTGGCCGCTCGGGCCGACTCCACCATCACCGACCCGAAGTCGTTTGAAGAACAAGGTCTGCGGCTCGTCGGACGCGAGTTGTACGAGGCGTTTTTCGCGGGATACACGCGCAAGCAGTGGGGTGTCGACCCGAAAGAACTGCCGGCCAGCATCCTCGCGCGACTGCCGTTGCGATTCACCGACGACGACTCGTACTTCAACCATCCGCACCAGGGCATTCCGGTGCACGGTTATACGCCGATCGTGGAGGCGATTCTCGACCATCCGCGCATCAACGTGCGACTCGCGACGCGTATGCCGCGCGCGCGACTCGCCGAGTACGACCACGCGTTCTGGTCGGGGCCGATCGATGCATACTTCGACTACGCCCACGGGCGGCTCGCGTATCGCACGCTTGACTTCGAACCCGAGGTGGTCGACGGCGACTTCCAGGGCTGCCCGGTGGTCAACTATTGCGACGCCGATGTGCCCTACACACGCATCACCGAGCACAAACACTTCGCGCCGTGGGAACAGCACGGGCAATCGGTGATCTACCGCGAGTACAGCAGGCTCGCCGACGAGAACGACACGCCGTATTACCCAGTGCGTCTCGTGCAAGAAAAAGCCCAACTGCTCGAATATGTGCGCCTGGCGCGCGCCGAAACGGGAGTCACCTTTCTCGGACGGCTCGGCACCTACCGTTATCTCGACATGGATGTGACGATTCACGAGGCGCTCGGCGTCGCCGACGCCGCCAAGGCGGCGATCGACTCGGGCCGCACGATTCCGGCATTCGTCACCGACCCGTTGCAGTGACGAACGCACGATGACGAACCTGCTGCAGCGCTCGCTGCCACCTGCGCCAGGGTTCGCCGAGCCCGAGTTGTACGCGCGCACCACGGGCGAGGTGCGATTCGGAGTCGACTCCTCGGGTGTGACACACGCGTCGCTGGGTACGGGCGCGACCCTCGCGTTCGATACGACTTTCGGTGTGCTGCATGCCGGGCGATGGCGCCGGCTAACGACCATCGACGACATCGAGGTGCACATCGTGGCCGAGGGTTCCGGACGCGCCGAAGTAGTCGCGGTAACGCGGGGTCGCGAGACTGTCGTGGCGAGTGCGGCGCTCGGCGCGCAGCCTGTCGACGTGCGGGTCGGCTCGCTGCGGCAATCGAACTGGGGCGTGCTCTTCGTGCGCATCGTCGCCAACTCGCCGACCGCTCTGCGCCGCGTCGAGTGGCGTACCTCGAGCGCGCCGCGTCGCGACGTGCGCCTCAATCTTTCGATCACCACGTTCAACCGTCACGCCTACGTGGTGCCCACGGTGAAGAAGGTGCTCGCCCTCGTGCGCGGTCACGATGCATTGCGCGGTCGTGTGCGCGTGCTCGTGGTCGACAATGCCGACAATGTGAAGTTCAACGAGGCGCCAGGCGACGACCTCACGGTGGTGGCGAACCCCAACCTCGGCGGCGCCGGCGGTTTCGCGCGCGGGCTTATGTGGCTGCGCGCGCAGGGCTGGGCAACACACGTGCTGTTCATGGACGACGACATCACGCTCGAGAGCGAGTCGTTGGTGCGCACCGTGTCGCTCCTTTCCCACACCGTCGACGAGAAGCTCTGCATCCACGGCGCGATGCTCAGCGAAGAGCGCCAGTGGATGCAGTTCGAGGCGGGCAGCAAGTACTTGTGGCGCTCGCTGTATCCGCTGCGCGCACTCGGGCAAGAAGACGACCTGCGCGAGCGCCGGCTCGTTCTGCGCGATGAGAAAGAACGCCGCTTTGCGTATTCGGCGTGGTGGTACACCGCGTTCCCGATCGGAATCACCCGCGACAATCCGCTGCCGATCTTCGTGCGTGGTGACGACGTGGCGTTCGGGCTCATGCATACCGGGCGGCACACCGTGACGCTCAACGGCGTGGTGGTGTGGCACGCCGACTTCCACCTGAAGAACAACCCGTCGAGTCTCTTCTACGAGATGCGCAACTTTGCAATGATCGACACGCTGGTGTTCGACCGTCATCGATGGTGGCACTTGGCGCGGCGCTTCTTGGCGCTCAGTTTCCGCAATCTCTTTGGCTTCAGGTATTCAAGCCAGGAATACATGACTCGCGGCATGCGCGCCTATCTCGCCGGTCCCGCCGCGCTCGCCGCACTCGACCACGCCGGGCTGCACGACGACTTGCGCCGAGTGGACGAAGAAAAGCCCGCGCCGCTGTCGCCCGAGCACGCTGCAGTGGTGATGTCACGGCCGTTGCCCAAGGCCGTGCGCCTCGTCGGCTTCGCGTTGTCGTTGCCGCTCCTTGGCGGGTTTTTTCTTCCGCGCGCAGCCCGCAGCGCTGCGTTGCGCACCGCACCGATCGACTCACGCGCAGTCGGGCTCGCGCTACGCCACGACCGCATCCTCTACCGCCACGACCGACTGCCAGAAGGTTTCGTGTGCGAGCGCGACCGCGCGCGGTTCTTCGCGCTGTGGCGCGACGCCTTCGGTGTGCTGGGCGAGTTGCGCCGCGAGTACGGTCGCTTGAAGCACGAATATCGTGCGGCATATCCGTCGCTCGTCAGCAACGAAGCCTGGTCGCGCCGCTTCGGTGCCTAGCGCTGCGCAGAAGCAGTGAGCAGTGCCATCCACGTGGTGCGGTCGACGACGCCGGTCGCCTTCAACCCGACGGATTTCTGGAACTTCTTCACTTGTTTGTCGGTGCCGCTGCCAAACACGCCGTCGGCCTTGATCTTTGCGCCCAGCACGTTGGCGAGTGCCTTCTGAATCGATGCAACCGACGAGTGTTTGGCGCCGCGCGCGAGGGTGAAGCCAGCGTGGTCGAGGCCGAGTGCTGCGACAACTTGTTCGTCGGCGATGCCGTCGATGGGGAGCCCGGCCGACTCCTCGAACTTGCTCACTGCCGTCGCGGTGCCCTTGCCGTAGGCACCGTCGGTCGCGATGCGCTGCTTCTTCTTCAGCCCGAGCGCGGTGTTGAGCGCAGTCTGCAGCGACTTCACTGGTTCGCCGCGTTCACCGACGATCATCGGCAGCGACATCGGGATGATCGCCCCGCTGCCTGCGGTGATGAGACCGGCGCGGCGCAAGTCGTCGAGTTGGTTGCGCAAGAACAACGCGAACTCCACGCGACCCGTGCTGGTGAGATGCACGGTGTCGCTGAACCAACGGGTCTTTTCTGGCCCCGCGCTGTGGCTGTTCCAGTCGAGCACGCTCACGTTCGGATATCGCTGCGCGGCCGCGGCAAGCTCGGCGTTGGAGCGGGTGTAGTCGACCGAGACGCGGCGCGTCGAGAGATTCACGAAGATGATGCGTTGCACGGCACGCGCATTCAGTGCAGTGACCACCTGATCGATGTCTTGCGCAAAGGTCGCCGGGTCGTCGTTGTATCCGAGTTGTAGCACGGCGATTGTCGGCATGTTTTCCGAAGTGAGTTTGTTGATGATCGACGGTGCATCAGGCAGGCCGACTGTCGGCTCCACGCACAACGCACCGACGAGGCAGCGGTTGGGCACCGCCTGGTAGTCGACGTTGGGGTACGCGGGTGCGACGATGCCGTTGAATTCCGCGGTGATGCTGGCACCCACCGAGTCGCCGATCACCAGCATGCGTCCGACGGGTGCGACCTCGAACTCGGCGGGATACACCGGCGTCACGCCATACCACGGGGCGGGGAGTCCGAACGCGGAGCGGAACGACCAGCCCGACATCTTCACCGCACCGTTGGTGCCTGTGATCGTGACCTCGGTGGTGTAACCGTCCCATTCGCCGCCGAGTCCGTCGTGCGCGGTGGTGATGGAAGTGAGAGTGCCAATTTGCGGATACTTCTCGCGCAGTTGCGCGGCGGACACGCTGCGTGTCCACACGGTGAGCGACGGGTTCGCCGCGAGATCACCCGGGTCGGCTTGCGCGGTGAATATTCCGCCGGCGGTTCGTCCGCCGTTGCTCGAGGAGAACTCGGTGCGCACCACTGCGCCGTTGCGGCCGCGAATCACCACGCCGGCGGTTTCGGCAATCGCGAGGTCGGTGCGCGGATCTTCGAGGTTGTAGGGCTGCTCGCTCACGCCCTCGCGCAATCCGGCGCCCGCGTACACCTGACAGTCCATCGTGTCGCAAGTGTGCGCGAGCCCGGGGTAGCGCGACTCGGTCGAGGCGTAGCTGCGCGCGGCCACGGCCTGGGCGCGCAACGCATTCATGCCCGCGCCGCCGTTGGAGTCGCCCCACGAGGCGGGCGACTCGCGCGGCACCACGCCGCGCAGGTAACTCTCCATCGTGGTGACGTTGATCGTGCGATTCTCATTGCGCGAATTGTTCACCGCGCGGATGATGCCGCGGTAGTAGCGCACACGGTGCGCACGGTCAGACTTCGGTTCGCACAATCCGACCAGCTGGCTCGGTGACGCAGTCGGGTCTTGTCCGACTTGCGTAGTGAATGACGCGGAGTCGGCGACGTCGCCGATCAACTCGAACCCGACGCTGGCGGGGTCTTGGCTCGGCAAAGTGCAGCGCCGCGAGGTGGATCCCCACACGCGGTACACCTTCTCGCTCACCTCGCGCGCCACGAGTGAGGTCCACGTGCGCCCCGGCACCGGGTCCTCGACGAACACTGCGTTCTGCACGTCGGCGACGACTCCCGTCTGATAAGTGCCCATCGCCGAGAGCCAGACGCGGATCGTGTCGTTTGGGTTGTCGATCGGTGCCACCACGTTGCCCGTTGCGCCGCCGTAGTAGAAGTCGAGAATCTGCTGCCACGACCATCCGTATGCGGTCGCCCAACCGAACGAGCCGTACTGGCTGAGTCCACGTCCGTGCCCGAAGCCACGCCCGTAGATGAGATAGCTGGCGGGCAGCTGCCCGTCGGCGGCGTGCGCGGTTGACAAGGGAGTCGCGGTCACGATGCCGAGCGCGACGACGCAAATGCACAGCAAGCGTCGCAGTTGGGGGGAACGCATGGTGAAGTAAAACTCTCCTTCGCCCGCTTCCGAATTAGTCTATGGCTGCGCAGGCGCACTTGGAGGCGCTGCGAGCGTTGCGGCGTGCAGCAATCCGTCTTGTCTCGCTACGACGCGTCGCGCACCAGCACGTCGCGCTGCTGCATCACCACGCCGCCGAGCACGAGCCCGATGCCGAACAAGTCGGGCACGCTCGGCGTCTGGTCGAGAAAGAAAAATCCGAACACCGTCGCGGTGACGGGCAGCAGGGCGAGCAGCACCGAGAAGCGCCGCACGGGGATGCGCCGCAGCGTGTACTGATCGATGCCGTAGGCGACGGCGTTGGAGAACAAACCAATCAAGAGACACCACCCGATGAGTCGCGGGTCGCTCCATGCCGGACCGCTTTGTGCGATGCCGAACGGCGCGAGCGCGACGGCACCGAACCCGAGCCCGACCGCGAGCCCGGCGACACCACGGTCGTACTGCGCGACTCGCGCGCTGAGCACTATGTATCCGGCCCAGCACACCGCTGCGAGAAAGACGAACAGCAACCCGAGCGGTTCGTCGTCAATCTCGATGCCAGAAAGAACGATGACACCAAGCGTCGCGAGCGTGAGAGCGCCCGCGTTGCGGCGCGACCGAGTGGTGAGCGCAGCAACGGTGATCGGTCCGATGAATTCGATCGCCACTCCTTTGCCGAGGTGCAATCGATCGATCGCCATATAGAAGGTGAGGTTCATGAACGCGGTGACGATGCCGAGCGCGGCCGCGCTACGCAACTGCGGGCCGGTGAACTTGCCACCCCGACGAAACTGCCCGAACGAGAACAACGAGAGCCACAGCGTCGCGCCGAAGACCCGCAGCCACGCCGACGGGGCGGGCGCCAACTCGTCAAAGAGGCGCACGGCGATCACCGCGCCGATGTATTGACTGATTCCTGAGACGATGAACAGCGCCTCGGGCGGCGCGGTCTCGAGCGGGCTGCGGCGTTGCTTCAGTCGAAGAGATCCGGGTCGGTGCGGCAGATCTCTTGCCACAGCGGCTGGAAGTTGAGCCAGCCGGCCACATCGTGGGCGGTGAGGTCGCGCGTGTACGTCGCCATCTCGTGCGGGATCAACTTCGGCGTGCCGGCGCTCTCGGCCACGATCTGCGCCATGCACGTGCGCTCCATCGAGATGAACCAGTACGCGGCGGCATCCACCGTGTTGCTGACCGTGAAGAGACCGTGGTTCTGGTGGATGGCGGCCTTGCCTGTCGGGAACTTCGACGCAATCTCGCGCCCTGCGGCTGGCTCGAGCACGACCGCGCCGCCCTGCTCGGTGATGACCACGTGGTCCTCGTAGAAATAGCAACTGTCTTGCGTGATGGGGTCGAGCTTGCGCCCGAGCGACGCCCACGCCTTGCCGTACACCGAGTGCGCGTGCGCGGCCGAGATCACTTCGGGGCGCGCCTGGTGAATCGCGGCGTGGATGCAGAACGCTGCCCGATTTACCGGATGGTTGCCGTACACGACATCGCCGTCGTGGTTCACGAGGATGAGATCGGACACACGCATCAAACGGAAACTGCGCGCGAACGGATTCACCCAGAAGTGGTCGAGATACTCGGGGTCGCGCACCGTGATGTGTCCGGCGACGCCTTCGCCGAAACCGAGACGACCAAAGATGCGCAGTGCTGCGGCGAGTTTCTGCTTGCGCTCGAGCCGCTCTTCTTCGATTGACTTCCGCGGCTGCGGGCCGATGTCGACGAGTTCTTTCGGGGTCAGCGGGACGCCGTCGATGGACTTCGTGGTGCCCGCGTGTTCGGTGATGGCCATGTCTCAAGGTTAGGCATGACACCCGCGTCGTGCGGCTCTCGTAGCCTTGATTTCGCATGACGAGGAAACGCACCGAGAAGCCTGCGGAGAAGCGCACCGACTCGGGCATCGAAGTCTCTCCTCTCTACGACGCCGGATCGCTCGACTCCTTCAACACCGCGCGCGACCTCGGCGCGCCCGGGGCCGCCCCGTACACCCGCGGGATTTATCCAACGATGCATCGCGAGCGGCTCTGGACGATGCGCCAATATGCGGGCTTCGGCACGGCGGCCGACACCAACGAACGCTTCAAGTTCTTGCTTGGCGCCGGCCAAACCGGCTTGTCGTGCGCGTTCGACCTGCCCACTCAGATGGGCTACGACAGCGACCACGCGCGCGCCGCCGGCGAGGTCGGCAAGGTGGGTGTGGCAATCGACTCGATCGACGACATGCGTACGTTGCTCGCCGACTTGCCGCTCGACAAAGTGACGACGTCGATGACGATCAACTCGACGGCGGCCATTCTGCTCTTGCTCTACGAGTTGGTCGCGGCCGAGCGCGGCGTGCCGGCGAGCGCGATCAGTGGCACCATCCAAAACGACCTGCTGAAGGAGTACATCGCGCGCGGCACCTATGTGTATCCGCCGCGGCCGTCGCTGCGCATCACCACGGACATCTTTGCCTACTGCACCAAGCACGTGCCGAAGTGGAACACGATCTCGATTTCGGGCTACCACATTCGCGAGGCGGGCAGCACCGCTGTGCAAGAACTCGCCTTCACGCTCGCCAACGCCATTGCGTACGTGCAGGCTGCGGTCGACGCGGGGCTCGATGTCGATACGTTCGCGCCGCGGCTGTCATTCTTCTGGAACGGCCACAACAACTTCTTCGAAGAAGTTGCCAAGTTCCGTGCCAGTCGCCGCATGTGGTACCGAATCATGACGCAGCGATTCGGCGCCAAGAACCCGGCCAGTCATCTGATGCGATTCCACACGCAGACCGGCGGCGCGACGCTCACCGCGCAGCAACCGCTCAACAACGTGGTGCGTGTCGCCGTGCAAAGCATGGCTGCGGTGATGGGCGGCACGCAGAGCCTGCACACCAACGGCTTCGACGAGGCGCTCGGGCTGCCGACACAAGAGGCCGCGCGCATTGCGCTGCGCACGCAGCAGATCATCGGCTACGAAAGCGGCGTCACTGATACTCCCGACCCGCTCGCAGGTTCGTACTACGTGGAGTCGTTGACCAACGAGGTCGAGCGCCTCGCATGGGAGTACATCGAGCGCATCGACGCGATGGGGGGCGCAGTGCACGCGATCGAGGCCGGTTTCCAGATGGAAGAAATCGAAGAAGCGGCCTATGCGTACACGAAGTCGATCGACGACGAGTCGCGCACCATCGTGGGCGTCAACAAGTTTCAGGATGACGAACGCGCTGACACGCCAGTTCTGAAAGTGGACGCCGAGCGCGAGCGCAACCAGGTCGCGCGCCTGCGGGAGTTCAAAGCCAAGCGCGATGCGGCACTCGTTGCCGTGCGACTCGACGACGTGCGCGCAGCGGCGCGTGGCACCGACAATCTCCTGTATCCGATGAAGGAAGCGTTGAAGGCCAATGCCACGCTGGGCGAAGTGAGCGACACGCTACGCGACGTGTTCGGAGTGCACCGACCGGGCTGATCAGCCGAGGCGATTGATGCGCGGCGCGGGACGCTCGAACGCCTTCGGCAAGTCGGTCGGCCAGCCGAGATAGACCATCGCGACGATCGCAGTGTCGGCGGCGAATCCGCAGAACTCTGCTACCGATGGCTCGGCACCTTTCGGGCATGACGACCAAAAACTGGCGAGACCGAGTGCAGTGGCACCCAGCAGCAGCGTCTGCACTGCAGCCGCGACCGCATCACGATTCTCCGTCGTGCGCAAGTCGGAGTCGCCGACTTCCGACCCGACGACGAGCACGACTGGCGTGCGCGCGAACTTGCCGCGAGTCTTCTCCACGCGCGGTGCGGGCTCACTTTGCGCCGCCATCACTGCAGCACAGGTCTCACCGAGTCGTAACCGCGCGTCGTCGCGCACCTCGGCGAAGACCCACGGCCAGGTGAGTTTGTGGTTGGGCGCCCACGTCGACAGCTCGCAGAGTTGCTGCACGACCGTCGGCTCGACGTCGCGCGCGCGGTCGATCATCAGGTTGGTGCGTCGTGCGCGCACGAGTGAGGCGAAGTCGTCGAAGTTCATCGCAGCATGGTCCCTAATGGAACAGATGTGCACGCGCGCTATCGTCGCGGAGTCTCGCGAGGCGCGCTGCTCTCTGAAGTAGGGTGCTTGACTTCCGTACAGAAGCATTTGCAAGTTCGGCAGCTTCGGCTATGAGCCGACGGATCTCGGGATCTCGCACTACTCGAGCTAGTCGAACGAGCATGTCGCCGCGTCCGTACATCAACGCGAGCGCTGCGAATCGCCGTTGGACGACTTCTCCAGACTCGGCCAACGACTCCGGAGCTCGTATGTAGAGCGCATCGGCAAAAACCAGCTGTCCGGTCCCGTCAAATTGCTCGGGATGCCATCGATACAGATTGAGATAGTCGAGCAGATTGAAACCATAGGCCGAGAGGAGTCCCGTCACTTGATCTGCGAGGGGTTGCCCCAAGTAGAGCTCCGCAAACTCGATCTCGCACTCGATCGTAAGTACCGATGTAAGCGAGGCGACGGCGCCCCGTAGAACTTCGAACTCTGCGCCCTGTACGTCGAGCTTCATCGCATCGAACCGCAGGCCAGTTGATGCCGCGAGGTCGTCGATCGTGGTCGTCTGCATGGACTCGCGTCCGACAACCTCGAACCTTTCAGCATCGGGGAAGCGTGATGCGAACTCGTGGTTGGGTGTGTAGACAGATGATGCCAAAGGTTTGCGGCACAGTTGCAGGTCAATGTGTCCGGAATGGCTCCAGAGTCCCTGCGTCACGACGCGACGCGATCTGAAACCCTCGCTCTCTGCAGATTTCAAGGCAGAGGCTGAGCGCGGGTCGGGTTCGACGGCGACGTAGTCAATGACTCTCGAGTACGAACGCCAACGCGACGGAGCACCCTCGGCGGCGCCCACATCCAACATGCAGATTCCGTTGCCACTGAGCAGTGACTCAACGATTGCGACGCGACGTCTTGTCAACTGAGCTGCACGTGAAGTCAGCAGTCGTTTCAGCATGTTGTCAATTCTTGTGCAGGGCAGCGTTGAGGCCGCCCCAGCTGCCCGAGCGCACGACTGTCTCGACCGCGCCGTCGGTCGAGTTGCGTCGGAACAACATGTTCGACACGCCCGACATCTCGCGCGCCTTCACGATTTTGCCGTCGGGCAGGCGAACGAGCGTGCCAGCGGTGACGTACAAGCCGGCTTCGATGATGCTGTCGTCGCCGAGGCTGATGCCAAGACCGCTGTTGGCGCCGAGCAGACAGCGTTCGCCGATTGTGATCATCTCTTTGCCGCCACCTGACAACGTGCCTTGAATCGACGCGCCGCCGCCGATGTCACTGCCATTTCCGACGACCACGCCGGCGGAAATGCGACCCTCGACCATCGACGTTCCCAACGTGCCGGCATTGAAGTTGCAGAAACCCTCGTGCATCACGGTGGTGCCCTCGGCGAGGTGCGCGCCGAGACGAACTCGGCTGGCGTCGGCGATGCGAACCCCCGATGGCACCACGTAGTCGGTCATACGCGGGAATTTGTCGACGCCGTTCACCGTGAGGTGCTCGCCTTTGCGGCGCAGGGCGTCGCGCACTTCGTCGAGCACGTCGAGCGCGACCGGACCGATGCTCGTCCAGGCCACGTTCGTGAGCAGTCCGAAGACGCCATCGAGGTTCAAGGTGCGCGGCTTGGCGAGGCGGTGCGAGAGCAAGTGCAGGCGCAAGTAGACGTCGGTCGCGTCACGCGGCGCGACCGCGGTGTCGATCTCCGAGACGACCGGCACGATCTCGACGCCGCGGCGTGCGTCGATGGTGGGCGGGGGAGCCGAGTCACGTTCGTGCGCGGGGCACGAGTCGCCCCAACCTAGGCGTCGAAAGTGCGCATCGAGCACGACACCACTGGACGACACGGTGCGCGTACCGACACCCCACGCGCGCGAGGTCACGTGCTCGTTGCCCGCGGAAGACGCGTTCATTCGGTTACCTCCGGTCGCAGCGTGGGGAAGAGAATGACTTCACGAATCGACGACACGCCGGCGAGGAGCATCGTGAGTCGATCGATGCCCACACCGAGCCCGCCGGTCGGCGGCAGGCCGAACTCGAGTGCGCGCAGGTAGTCCTCGTCGACGGTGCCGGCCGTGGCGTCGCCGGCTTCTTTTGCGCGTTGCTCGGCCTCGAACCGCTCGCGTTGCTCGACTGGGTCGTTCAGCTCGCTGAAGCCGTTGGCAAGTTCGCGCGCCTGCACGAACAATTCGAATCGTTCGGTGAGGTGCGGGTCGTTGCGGTCGACGCGTGCGAGCGGAGAAATCTCCACTGGGTGCCCGGTCACGAAGGTGGGCATGAGCAACTCGCCCTCGGCCTTCTCGGCGAAGATTTCTTCGATGATGCGCCCTGCGCCCCAGTGCTTCTCCCACTTCACGCCGTTGTCGTCGGCGACCTTGCGCACGTCGACGACAGGTTGTGATGGGTGCAGTTCGCGGCCGACCTTGGCGCCGGCCAAATCGATCATCCGCTTGCGCGGCCACGGCGCCGACAAGTCGCACGGTGTGCCGGCGATGTCGATGACCGTGGTGCCGAGCGCGTCGCGTGCCGCATTGACGATGACGGCTTGCGTCAAGTCCATGATGTCGCCGTAGTCGGCGAACGCCTCGTACGACTCGAGCATCGTGAATTCCGGGTTGTGCCTCGGCGAGATTCCCTCGTTGCGGAACACGCGGCCGATTTCAAACACGCGCTCCATTCCACCGACGATCAGGCGTTTCAGGTGCAGTTCCAGCGCGATGCGCAGGTAGAGCGGCATGTCGAGCGCGTTGTGGTGGGTGAGAAACGGCCGGGCGTGGGCGCCGCCGGCTTCGACGTGCAAGACGGGAGTCTCGACCTCGACGTAACCGCGCTGTGCGTAGGTCTTGCGGATGCTGGAGATGATCGCGTGGCGGATTTCGAACGTGCGCCGCGCGTCGGGGTTCACGATGAGGTCGGCGTAACGCTGGCGGAAGCGCGTATCGACGTCTTGCAGCCCGTGCCACTTGTCGGGCATCGGGCGCAGCGCCTTGGCGAGCAGCGTCACCTCGGCGGCCTTCACCGAAAGCTCGCCCTTGCGCGTGGTCATCACCAGCCCGCGCGCGCCGACCCAGTCGCCGAGGTCGAACGAATTGATGACGTCAAACGCCTCTTCGCCCACGACGGCCTTGCTCACGAACAACTGCAGCTCGTCACTGCGGTCTTGCACCGTGATGAAGATCAGCTTGCCCTGGTCGCGCTTGAGCATGACGCGCCCGCACACCGCGACCGTCGTGGTGGTCTCGGTGCCCGGCGCGAGCGACTCGTGGGCGCTGCGAATTTCGGCGAGGGAGTGCGTGCGGTCGAAGCGGTACGGATACGGATTCACGCCCGCGTCGCGCAGCCGCGCGACTTCTTGCAGCCGCCGTTCGCGGAACGACTCGAGGTTGGTGCTGCCCGTCTCGTCGCTCATGCGATTACGACAAGCACGTCGCCCGAGCCAACTTTGTCGCCGGGCTTCACGTTGATCGATTTCACGGTGCCGGCCTTCTCGGCTTGCAATTGATTCTCCATCTTCATCGCTTCGAGCACGACCATCGCGTCGCCGACCTTCACTTCTTGCCCGACTTCGACCAGCACTTTCACGATCGTGCCTTGCATCGGCGCGACCACGTCACCGCCGCCCGCGCTCGCCGCAGCCGAAGTGCGCGCAGCGCGGCGCACCACCGGTGCCGTGCCGCCCGACTCGGGCACCCACGCCTTCACCTCGAATCGTTTGCCATTCACTTCGACCGTCGTTGTTTTCTCGACGAGGCCTGCCGCGGGTGCCTGGCTGGGCGCCACCTGTGAGCCGATGTGGCTCAAGTCGAGTGTTTCTTCCACCCACTTGGTGCTGTGCTGCACGGCGGCGAAATCAGGATGGCGCAGAATCGCGAGGTCAGCCGGAATCGTGGTGTGCACGCCCTCCACCTTCATCTCTTCGAGCGCGCGAATGGTGCGCGCGATCGCTGTCGGGCGGTCTTTGCCCCACACGATGAGCTTGCCGATGAGGTTGTCGTAGTACTGGCTCACGGCGTCACCCGACTCGTAGCCGCCGTCGAACCGCACGCCGAATCCGTCGGGTGTCTTCAACGTGGAGATGGTGCCGGGCGATGGCAGGAACTTTCCGCCGGTCGGGTTCTCGGCGTTGATGCGCACCTCGATCGAGTGGCCGCGGCGCAGTGCGTCGACTTCCTCTTGCGTCATCGGCAGCTTCTCGCCGTCGGCGACGCGGATCTGCCATTCCACGAGGTCGAGGCCGGTGATCATCTCCGTCACCGGGTGCTCGACTTGCAGGCGCGTGTTCATCTCCAAGAAGAAGAAGTCGCCGTCTTGGTAGATGAACTCGACCGTGCCGGCGTTGTAGTAGCCGACCGCGCGCGCTGCTTTCACCGCCGCTTCGCCGATCTTCGCCTCCAGTCCTGCGGGCAGCCCCGGGGCGGGTGCTTCTTCGATGAGCTTTTGGTGGCGGCGTTGCGCCGAGCAGTCGCGCAGAGATACCCACACGACGTTGCCGTGCTTGTCGCCGACCAACTGCACCTCGATGTGTCGCGGCCACGTGAGGTATCGCTCGACGTAAATCTCGTCGCGCCCGAAGAACGCCTTCGACTCGCGCTTGGCGGAGTCCATCGCTTCTTGCACCGACGCGGCGTCTTTCACGACTTTCATCCCTCGACCGCCGCCGCCGAAAGCGGCCTTGATCGCGACCGGCCAGCCGTAGTCCGTGCCGAACGCGACGATCTCGGCCGCGGAGTTCACGAACTCGGTGGTGCCCGGCACGATCGGTGCTCCACCGCGCAGCGCTGCCTTGCGTGACGACACTTTGTCGCCCATCTCGACGATGGCAGCAGGTGGCGGCCCGATGAACGTGACGCCGAGGTCGGTGATGGCCTGCGCGAAGTCGGCGTTCTCCGAGAAGAATCCGTAGCCGGGATGCACCGCGTCGGCGCCGCTCTTCTTTATAGCTCCGAGAATCGCCTCGGTATTCAGGTAGCTCTGCGCCGCGGTCTCGCCGCCCAGCGCGTAGGCCTCGTCGGCGAGGCGCACATGCAGCGCATCTCGGTCGAGCTCGGAGTAGACCGCGACCGTCGCGATGCCCATCTCGCGAGCGGTGCGGATGACGCGAACGGCGATCTCGCCGCGGTTCGCAATCAGGATTTTTTTGGGCACGGAGACCTATCTTGTGTGGGCGATGACGAAGCAGAATCCTAGTTCGCAATGGAATTGGCCGATCGGGTGGACGGTGCGACACGTCGCTGAGACAGGCTCGACCAACGACGATTTGTATCTGGCTGCTCGCGCCGGAGCCGCCGACCGCAGCGTGATCGTCGCCGACTTCCAGACTGCTGGCAAGGGGCGCCTCGATCGCAATTGGGAAGCGGTGCGCGGCACGAACCTGCTCGTGTCGCTCCTCTTTCGATACGAAGATCGCGACCCATCGCGATACGCACGAATCGTCGCGCTCGCGGCGTGCGCGGCATGCCGGACGACCGCCGGCGTGCAGCCCGGCATCAAATGGCCCAACGATCTCGTGGTCGGCGCGCACAAACTTGCCGGGCTGCTGGCGGTCGGTTCACCGAGCGAGCAGTTCGTGGTGGTCGGCATCGGTGTGAACGTCGGATGGGCGCCGTCGGGTGCAACGACGCTCGTCGCCGAAGCGGGTACGGATGAAGGTGTATCGCCGCTCGCGTTGCTCGGCGAGATGCTGCGCGAAATCGACCGGCGCGCGGACAGTGACGATGCGACACTGCACGCCGAGCACAGAGCAGCGCTGGTCACGCTCGGCACGCGGGTGCGGGTGGAGTTGGGTGCGTCCGACTTGGTCGGCGTGGCAGTCGACCTCGACCAAGAGTCGCGACTGCTCGTACGTGACGATGCGGGCGTCACGCATGTGGTCGATGTCGGCGACGTGGTGCACCTGCGCGCGCACTGAGCGCACTACCTTCGATACGGCGATGACGACGTACACCGGGCATCGCGGCGCATGACCCAGCGCACGAGCCGCCAAAGCCGACAGGTGTGGCTGGTCGCCGCCGTACTGGTGATCGTGCTCAGCGCAGTGGGCTACACGGGCATCGGGCGTGCCCTCGACTCCCGTCTTGACGGAGTACGCCGCGAGTTGTCGCTCACTTCCACTCTCGCCGAGCCCAACGACAAGTTCGTCAATTTTCTTTTGGTCGGCTCCGACTCCCGCGCCGGCGCGGATCCGAACGACCCCGACTATGGCAACGTCGGCGGTGAGGGCGACGTGCAGGGTCGCCGTAGCGACACGCTCATCGTCGTGAACGTGGAGAAGTCGTCGGGCATCATCTCGTTGCTCTCGATTCCGCGCGACCTGTGGGTGACCATCGGCGATTCGGAGAACACCGAGCGCATCAATGTCGCGTACCGCGAGGGTGCACCGGTCGTGGTGCGCACGGTGACGCGCGCGCTCGGCATCCCCATCCATCACTATCTAGAGATCGACTTCCAGGGCTTCAAAGATCTGGTCGACGCCGTCGGTGGAGTCACGGTGTGCGTGGAGTGGCCGACGCGCGATCGCAACACCGGGCTCTACATCAAGCCCGGTTGCAAGAACTTGAACGGCGTGCAGTCGCTCGCGTACGCGCGCAGCCGCTACTTCGAAGAGAAAGTCGACGGACAATGGCGCGTCGACGGCACTTCCGACATCGGCCGCGGCAAGCGACAGCGACTGTTCACGGCACTGCTCATGCAGACCGCGGTGAATCGCACATTGGGCGACCCGTTCCGCGCCGGCACGATCATGGACGGCGCGACCGGGGCGTTGCTCGTCGACGAACGACTTGACCTGCTCGAGTTCGCGCGCCTCATGCGCCCGGCCGCGGGCGGCAAGCTGCGCCGATTCTCGCTCGATACGTACGGTGACACCGTGCGGGGCAACTCCGTGCTGCGCCTCGCGGACTCCTCGGCGCCGACGCTCGCGTTTTACGCGGGCAACGGGCCTGCACCCGTGCCGCCCGAGTGACGCGTCGGCTCGGCTGACGAAGCGCGCCACACGAACTCGCGCACGCCCGCCTCGTCGGTCGGCTCGCACACGTGGTTGCCCTGCGCATGGTCGCACCCCAGCAGTCGCAACCGCTGTAGCTGCGGCGCCGACTGCACCCACTCGGCGACCACCGACATGTCGAGCGAGTGGGCGAGCTGCACGATCGACCGAACGATCGGGTCGTCGGCGCCGTCGACTCCGACCTTGCGGATGAACGTGCCGTCGAGTTTGAGTTGTGCCGCGCGGAAGTCGCGCAAGTGGGCGAGCGAGGAGTATCCCGTGCCGAAGTCGTCGATCGACAACCGCACGTCCAGTCGCGACAGCGCATTGAGGCTGCGGTTTACGGCGGGGTTGTTGGCGAGCGCGGTGGCTTCGGTGAACTCGAGCACGAGTTGGCGGAGGTCGACTCCTGCCGCAGCGAGCGCGTTGGTCGTGCGCTCGACGAATCCGGCATCGCTCAACTGCCGCGGCGACACGTTCACGTGCAGCATCGCCGAGCCGTCGAGCGACGAGTCGTCGACCAGCGAGCGCAGCGTCCGCGCGGCAGTGGCGATGACCCAGTCACCGATCGGAACGATGGCGCCGGTCTCCTCGGCGATGTCGATGAATGCCGGTGGCGTGAGCACGCCGCGCTCGGGGTGCCGCCAGCGCAACAACGCCTCAATGGCGACCACGCGACCGGTGTGGATGGAGACAATCGGTTGGTAGGCGAGCGAGAGTTCGTCGCGCGCCAGCGCCCGCTCGAGTTGCGAGGCGAGCGTAAGTCGGTCGCGGGCCTGCGTGCGCATCGCCTCGCTGTACACCTCGCAGCGACCCTTGCCACGCTGCTTGGCGCGGTACATCGCGGTGTCGGCGTTCCCGAGCAACATGAGCGCGGCGTCGGCAGGCGACTGCTCGGCGAGCAGTGCCGGTGTTGCAATCGCGACTCCGACGCTGGCACCCGACGTCACCTCGACACCGCTGACCACGTGCTGACCGGTGACGCTCGCGCGCAGGCGCTCGGCGATCTCGAGCGCGAGCGACTCGTCGCTGACCCCTTCGGCGAGCACGGCGAACTCGTCGCCGCTCAGCCGCGCCACCACGTCGGCGGGTCGCGTGGCGTTCACCAGGCGCTTGCCGACACTCACGATCAACTGGTCGCCGAAACGGTGGCCGATGGTGTCGTTCACGTTCTTCAAGCCGTCGAAGTCGAGGAACATCACGGTGACTCCACGGCGCAACGTGCGACTGCGGTCGAGCGCCTCTGCGACGCGCCGCAGGAAGAGCGTGCGGTTCGGCAAGCCAGTGAGTTCGTCGTGGGTTGCCTGTCGTTGCAGTTCTGCTTGCGTCTGCTTGTGTTCCGTTACGTCGCGCGCGATGACCGAGAAGTGGTCGACCGACATGTCGGTGCCGCGCACCACGTGCAGAGTGACGGCGAGCGTGCGCATGATGCCGTCGGGGCTGCGGTGGCCGAGTTCGCCCGTCCACGAACTCTTGCCCGTGCCCGCGAGCACGTCACGCGGCACCTGATTGCGCACGGCGTCAAAGAACGTGGTTGCTGCTTCGCGATCGCCGTCGGCGTCGGAGACGCCGAGCAGGTCGGCCGCACCGCGATTGGCAAAGATGAGCGCGGCGCGCGCGTCATAGACCACGATGGCGTCGCTCGCTGCGTCGAGCGCGCCGACGAGTTGGTCGTTCAGCCGGTCGTTCGAAACGAGCGCGGTGGCGTCGTGCGCGGTGCCGACATACCCGGTGACGCGTCCGCTCGCATCAACCATCGCACAGGCGCTGAAGGCGACGACGACTTCGACTCCGTCGGGGCCCGCTACGCGGAAGTTAGCGACGAACGGTGCGTTGGTCGTGCGCGCAGCCAGCCAGTCGCGCTCAAGTTCCGCGCGTCGCGCCGGCTGGGCTTGTGACCACGGCGCAACACCGTGCGTGAGCGGAGCACCACTCAACGCGAGCGCTCGAAAGGCGTCGTTGGCAGCCGTCAGTCGACCGTCGGTGTTGGTCTCGCATAAAGCGACAGGGAGTGCGGCGAGCGAACGTTCGATGCGTCAAGTCTCACAGATTCGATGTCGTCGTTGCGTGAACGACACGGTGTGTCCGGATTCTGGACGACGGAGAGCGTCAGGGGGCCTGGACGTAGAACGTGCTCTCGGCCAGGTCGAAGGTGCTCATCTCGACGGCGGTGAGCAGCGCGTCGGCCTCGACCGTGCCGTCGGCGTTCGTGATGCCCGCGGTGTCGATCGCCTTGTCGAGGGCGAACACCGTGAGCAGGTACTGCCGACGCTCGCCCGCAGACGGGCACGGCGGCGAGTAGGCGGCAACACCGTCACTGTTCGTGGCGACGACCGCGTCGGGTGGCTGGGCGCCTTCGCCGATGGCGACGGTCGCGCCGGCGATGTTGGCCATCGCCCAGAGAATGCGGTCGGGCGTCTCCAGGTCGTGCAAGAGCACGGCCAGCGTCACGGTGCCCGACGGTTGCGCGACGACCTCGAGCGGAGGCGACACCCTGCGGCCGTAACACGTGAAGGCGAGGTCGATGTCGGCACCTTCGGTGTACGGCCCGCGCACGGCAAATGCTTCGCTGGGTTCGAGCGACACCGTGGTCTCGGTCGGGGCTATTGCGATGGTCTCGGTTTGCTCGGGCGACGCCGGCGCAAGCACGCGACCGTCGCGCGAGCACGCAATCACGATCAGCGGCGCGCACGCGGCGAGCGAGAGCGCGCGAACCGTGCGTACTTGTTTCTGCGACATCGCCTACGAGGGTAGGAGATTCAGCGGGGTAGTCTGCGGAACGCACATGACGCAGCGCCTGAGTCTTCTCACGGTGCACGCGCACCCCGACGACGAAGCATCGAAAGGTGCGCCGACCCTCGCCAAGTACTCGCGCGAAGGAGTGCACACCGTGCTGGTATGCGCGACGGGAGGCGAAGAGGGCGACCTCAACAATCCGGCGTTGCAAGAGCCGGGTCAGCCGTTCCACGGTCTCGACGAGCTCGCGACCAAGGCGTTGCTTACGACGATGCGACCGGATGAACTCGCGGCGTCGGCGCGCGTGATCGGCTTCAGCGAAGTGGAGATGCTCGGCTATCGCGACTCCGGAATGCCCGAGTCGCCCGCCAATTCGCGGCCCGAGTCGTTCCACATGGCCGACGTCGACGAAGCGACCGGACGTCTCGTGCGACTCATCCGCAAGCACCAACCGCAGGTGATGATCACCTACGGCGACGACCAGCGCGGCTATCCGCACCCCGACCACTTGAAGGTGCACGAGATCAGCGTGCTCGCCTTCGATCGTGCGGGCGACGACGATTGGTATCCCGAGCACGGCGCCGCATGGCAGCCGCTCAAGTTGTACTACTCGGTGTGGTCGCGCGCGCGGCTCACTGCCGTGCACGAAGCGTTGATTCGTCTGCGCGGCTCTTCGCCGTACGACGAGAAGTGGTTTGAGCGACCGAACCTCGACCATCGGATCACGACACGACTCCACATCGCCGAGTACCTCTGGGCACGCTCAGGGGCGCTGCGCGCGCACCGTACGCAGGTCGACGAACGTGAGCCGTTCTGGTTCGGACTGAGCGACGACGAACTGGCGAGCACCTACCCGTACGAAGATTGGGTGCTGGCGCGCTCGCTCGTGCCCGCGCATCATCGCGACGGCGAGATGGAAGACGATTTGTTCCTCGGTGTGCGCTCGGCGGCACGGGCCTGAGAGTCGGCTAGCGATGACGACGAATGTGCAGTACCGCGTGGTGTTCGGCAAGAAAGACGAGGTGGTCGAGGGCCCCGACGATGCGGCGCTCGTGATCACCGTGCCGGCCGTTGACGCCGCGGGCGACCCGACCTCGCTCTACATGCAAGGAAAGCTGAAAGTCGTTGGGTCGAGTGGCGCGTTGTTCGAGTTGCTGCGTTCGGGCGAAGTCAGCCGCGTGCTGACGCGGCTCGCATCGCGCCCCTGAGTTCGCGATAGCCGATCACGGTCGCACCGGATGCAGCGAGAGCCGCACGCAACTCGTTGCTCGTCGCAAGTTCGAGGTCGTCGATCCACCCGCTGCTCACGGGTCCGACGGCGTGTACTTCTGGCGAGTCGATCACGGGTTGAATGTGAATCTCGGTGACGCCGGCCTGCAACTTTGCGATGGCCGAGAGCACCCGCGTGCGGCTGCCCGACGACCAGTCGTGGTCGAAGTGGTCGGGAAAGAACACACCCTCGTCGCGCGCAAGCCCGCGGAAGTCGAAGCCGGCCTGCGACGCCGAGACGGTGGAGGGGATGCGAATCGGCAGGCGATACTCCACCGCGAGCGCGAGGTATACGTCGAAGAACTCGGGTCGCAATGTGATTGACGTGAGGTGCGGCGCGAGATGCGTGACATCAACACCCCACATCATCGCCCGCTCGACCTGCGCACGGCACTCGCGCATCACTTCTTCGGGGTCGGCGTGCTCCCACAGATCGTCGAGCGTCGAGGGAAACCCGCCGTCGCCGGATTGCAGGCTCGGCGCGTAGGTGAGCGGTCCCCATCGGTATTCGGAGTGCTCCGAGACGAGCGTGAGATGTACGCCTATGTCGTCGCCGTCGCGGAGGTTGGCGACGGCGTGCCGCGCCCACGGTGCCGGCACCATGAGCGATGCGCACGTTGCCGCACCATCGTGCAGCGCCTGGAGCACGCCGAGGTTTGACGCGTGGAATGCGCCGAGGTCGTCGCAACTGAGGATGACCAACCGCGCGTCGTCGGGGTGCCCGAGGGCCTCGTTGAGCGAGCGAGCCGAACCTGCCACCACGCCGACGCTACTTACACGCCCCCCAAAGCCCGCGCGAGTTTTGCTGGGCCTCGAAGGCCGCGTCGACGAACGCCGAGCGCCAGCGCGTGTTCGGCTCGATCGCCAACGGCACGGCAAAACCACGCGCCACGAGTTCGAGGTTGACAAACCTGTCACCACTCGGCGCGGGCAAGAACAGATACAACAACAAGCGACCGTACGAGTCGCGCGCCTGTGTGTCGCGTTGGATGCGCACCTGCGAGCCCGGCGGCAGCACTCGTGTGAGAAACGCCGAAGCCTGCGGCCCGAAGCACTCGACCGGCTTGGTCGGATGGACGGTCTCTGGTGTGTCGATGCCGACGAGCCGCACCGTCTCGGTGTGTCCGCCTACGTCGAGCGTCACGGTGTCGCCGTCGATCACCTCGACGACCAGAGCCGTGTCGAGGATCGTGTCTTTGGTGGCTGTCTGTGCTGTTGTCTGTGCCGTTGTCTGTGCCGCAGATTCACCGCCGCACGCCGACAACGCGAGAGCGCCCGCGGCGACGGCGACGGTACGGGCAGCCAGCGCGCCACCAGCGAGTCGCCGGTCGCGGAGTCTCCGTGACGTCATCATGCCCTGATGTGTGACGGCGAACCGCCCACAACTACGGTGGTCTGCATGGCGGTTGCGCGCGACAACTTCGGACTCGGTCGCGTCGGCGTGTGGACCTTCGCCCTCGATCTGCAGCCGATGCGCAAGGCGCAGGAAGCAGCGAGCGAACTCGAAGAGTTGGGATACGGATGCATCTGGGTGCCCGAAGCGGTCGGACGCGAGCCGTTCGCGTCGTGCGCGCTCTTGCTCTCCGGCACCAAGCGCATCGGCGTCGCAACGGGTATCGCGTCGATGTACGCGCGCTCGGCGATCACGATGCAGGCGGGTTGGCGCACGCTCACCGAGGCCTTCGGCGAGCGGTTCACGCTCGGCATCGGCGCGAGCCACGAACATATGGCCACCAAGTTGCACAAGGGCAACTACGACAAGCCGTACTCCGCGATGGTCACCTACCTCGACCAGATGGACAAAGGCATCTTCGCTGCCGCGCCACCGGCCGCCGCGCCGCGCCGGGTGCTCGCCGCGCTGGGCCCGCGCATGCTCCAGCTTTCAGCACAACGCGGACTTGGCGCCCATCCGTATTTCGTGCCGCCCGAGCACACCGTGATTGCTCGCAAGGTGCTCGGCGACGGACCGCTCTTGGCGCCCGAGCAAGCCGTGCTATTCGAGACCGACCCGGCCAAGGCGCGCGAGACGGCACGCAAGTTCATGGCGACGTACATCCGCCTGCCCAACTACGCGAACAACCTGCGCCGCCTCGGATACGGCGACGACGACCTGGGTGATGCGACACGACTGCCGAGCGATCGCATGGTCGATGCCATCGTCGCATGGGGAACGCTCGACCAAGTCGTCGCGCGAGTGAAGGCGCACTTCGACGCGGGTGCCTCGCATGTGAGCATCCAGGTGCTCGACCACGATTTCATGGCGCTGCCGATGCATCAGTGGCGCGAACTGGCGGCGGCAACCAAGAACCTCTAGACGCTGCGCAGTCGCGCGGCACGTTTAGATGCCGAAGATGCGGCGTTGCAATTTGCGCATGCCGCCCAGCCAGCGCTCGTGCTCGTTGGCCTTCAGTTTCGCGTATTCGGCAACTTCGGGATGCGGAAAGATGAAGAACCGCTCGTCGACCAGCGCGTCGTGCACGACGTCGGCGACCTGTGCGGGTTCGAGCACTGCACCGACCGCGCGCACTACGTTGCCGCCGTTGGGTTGGTTGCTTGCAGCAGGTTGATCGCCGCCGCGTAACATCGCGGTGTTCACGCCTTGCGGGCACAGGCAACTCACCTTCACGCCGCGCGAGCCGTAGGTGATCGACAGCCACTCGGCGAATGCGACTGCCGCGTGCTTGGTGACCGAGTACGGTGCCGAGCCGATTTGCGCGAGCACGCCGGCTGCGCTCGCGGTGCTGGCGAAATACCCGCCACCAGCCGCGAGCCACTCGGGCAGGAGGTACTTCGCGGCCCAGCGGTGCGCGTGCACGTTGATGGCGAACGACGTGTTCCATTCCTCCTCCGTGGCGCTCATGTCGCCGCCCATCGCCACGCCGGCGTTGGCAAAGAACAGGTCGATGCGCCCTGCGAGTCCGCGTGCTTCGCGCACCAGGCGCTCGTTTTCCTCCTCGCGCGAGAGGTCGGCGACGATGGCGTGCGCCGACCCAGAGCGAACTGCGTTCAATCGTGCAGCGAGGGCCGCGAGCGGTGCCTGTGCGCGGTCGCTCAAGACCACGGTGGCGCCGGCCGCGTGAAAGCGTTCACCAAGTGCCGAGCCGATGCCGCCGCCTGCTCCCGTGACCACGGCGACGGCTCCGTCGAATTTCACAGCACGATGATACGACGGTCGTGCGTATCCGTAAGAGTGGGAAATGAGGCGAGTAGCCTCACGCAGCAACTACCGAAAGGCAGAACGATGACTGAGACGATTCAAGGCAGCGCTTCGCATGATCTTGTCGTGCTCGCCGAGGCGATCGAAGTGATCGACAAGGCACTCGCGGAGATCGGTCAGCGCCAGCTCGTCTCCACCACCGAAGTCGCCGACTTGTTGCTCGACGTTCGCCAGTTGCTCAGCGAAAAAGCCGACTCCACCACTTCGACCAAGTAGTCCTGCCCGCAGCCGCCGGGCTCTCTGGCGACATTGCCGTCTGTGCCGGGCGAGGCGCCGAGGCAATCAAGATGTTGAGCGAGCGCTCGATTCGGTCGCGCAGCAACTCGGGTTGCGCGACGGCCGCCGAGTCGATGTTGATGCCGATGTCGAGCGAGCCGTTGTACGACAACAATGTCGCGTTGAACGCGACACCACCGAGTGGCCCAATCGGATAATTCTCCAAAATGAGGCCGCCCGCGATGTAGAGCGGGATGCCGCCCGAGCGCACATTGGATGTCGCGAAGTCGATCGACTGGCTCTGGGCGCGCGCGAGCCGCGTGAGCACCGACGTCGGAAGATTCGCCGACAGCGAGGCGAGCGTGTCGAGCGACGCGCTCTTTGCGCCGTCCCGAGCCTGGTTGAGCGCCTCGTTGACTGCGGCGAAGCGCTCGACGATGGACATCTCGGCGGTCGGCACCAGCAACTTGGCGAGCGAGAACGCATTGCTGCCCGACGACTCCGTGCGGGTGCTGATGGCGATGGACGTGCGCAATGACTCGACCGGTGCCCCGAGCTCGCGGTGGTACGCGCCGGCGGCGTCGGCGATGGCCGTGACGAACCCAGTGTTGAGTTTTCCGCCCAAGGCGCGACTTGCGTCGATCAACTCGCGATAGGGAACCCGCACCACTTCGAGCCGACGTTGCAGCGACCGCTTGGTCCACAGCGGCGAGCGCGCCGTGTCGACCTCGCCGAGCTGGTTGACGAGCCCGCGCAACGAGTCGCCAGCCTGTCCGGCGAGCCCCGGTAGCGCGGTCGGGTCGGAAAGCGCGTTGCGCACCTGTTTCAAGAGTCCGATCGGCACGCGCAGTGCATCGCTGACCGACGAGCGCAACAGGTCGCCGGGGTCTTCGCTGCCGATCGACGGCTCGGGCGGCGGTGCCGCGCTCATCGGCGGCGGCAATGGTGCGTTGCGCTCGAGGTCGATGAACTGCAACGACAAGAGCACGCCGCCTTCGCCGTCGGCGACGGTGTGGTGCAACTTGACGATCAGCGCACCGCGGCCGCCAGCCAAACCGTCGACGACCGTGAACTGCCACAACGGTCGCGTGCGCTCGAACGGGTCGTGGATCATGAGCGTCGCGAGGTCGAGCAGTTGGCGCGGCGAGCCGGGCTCAGGGAGGCACACGCGGCGCACGTGGTAGTCGATGTTGAACTCGGGGTCGTCCACCCACTTCGGCGCACCGAGTGCCGCCGGGGTCGGGCGCACCTTCTGGCGCAGGCGCGGCACGGCGAGCGTCGCGCGCGCGAGACGTTCCTTGAACAACGAATAATTGAGCGGCTTGTCGAGCACCGTCACATTGCCGAACGTGGAGGCAAGGAACGGATCTTTCTCGAGCCGCCACATGAGTCCTTCGGCGTCGCTCATGCGCGCGTTGAAGCGCGGCATCTGGGTGTCAGGGGAGGTGAGGGGGTCGCTCGTCACGTGATCGTCGCGGTGAACTGCAGGGCAATCGTGCCGAGCAGCGCGCCGACGAGAGAGCCTACGACGATGTCGCTCACATGGTGAATGCGTACCACCACGCGGCTCATCGCGATGATCACAGCGATACCGAAAAAGGCGACCATTCCGCCGGGCGACACCCAGCCGCTCAGGATCACGCTGGCGAAGAATGCCGACGACGCGTGACCACTGGGGAAACTGCTCGTGAGTGGTCGCCGCACCGTGAAACGATCGTCGCCGGCGGGGGTGGGGCGCTCTCTTCGGAATAAGCGTTTGACCCCTTGGTTGAGGAGCAGGCTCTCGGCGCCCATCAATGCGGCGAGCACCGCGGCCTGCGCCCACGAAAGCGTGCCGTTGAGCGCACCGACGATGCCGATCACGTGCCAGACCGCCCCGAAGTCGCCCACCGCGCTCGAAGTGTTGAAGACATAGACGGCGGGGCGCGAGTTGCGCAACGGTTCAAAAAGCGCGTCGAGACGCTCGTCGAGACGATCGACGCGCGAGACGAACGAACTCATGTCGACTCGGGCAGGCCGACCTCCCGGCGGCGCAACGCGACGGCCGCGGTGGTCGCCGCTTTGGCCT
>Ga0172367_10002320_pt1 | contig 26201 bp, 20 predicted proteins | sample Lak10m_FD_114542 | JGI IMG/M metagenome (GOLD analysis project Ga0172367, IMG submission 114542) | Freshwater microbial communities from Kabuno Bay, South-Kivu, Congo - kab_022012_10m | ecosystem: Environmental > Aquatic > Freshwater > Lake | place: Democratic Republic of the Congo: South-Kivu...
ATCTTCGTCATCTTCGTCATCTTCGTCATCTTCGTCATCTTCGTCATCTTCGTCATCTTCGTCATTTTTAATTATTTTTTTAAATTCATCTTCAGATATAATTTTTATACCATTATCTTTAGCGGCTTGTATTTTAGCAGTTATTTTAGATTTATCTTTAACTATTAAAAATTTTGTATTTCTTTTAATTGAATCATCTACAAAACCTCCATTATCTTCAATATATTTTTTATATTCTTTATTTCTGAATCCACTAAAAACATAATGATTATTTTCAATCATTTTATTATTTTTAGTTGTTTTTTTAGGTTTTTCGTCATTATCTTCGTCATATTCATCATCTTCGTCATCATCTTCATCATCGTCGTCATCATCTTCATCATCGTCGTCATCATCTTCATCATCTTCGTTATCTTCATTATCTTCATCATCTTCGTCATTTTCATAATTTTCATCATCTTCATTATCGTTATCTTCGTTATCTTTATTTTCAATTAATTTTTTAAACTCATCTTCAGATATAATTTTTATACCATTATCTTTAGCGGCTTGTATTTTAGCAGTTATTTTAGTTTTATCTTTAACTATTAAATAATTTGTAGCTTTTCTTACTGTATCATCTACAAAACCTCCATTATCTTCAATATATTGTTTATATTCTTTATTTCTGAATCCACTAAAAACATAATGATTATTTTCAATCATTTTATTATTTTTAGTTGTTTTTTTAGGTTTCTCTTTTTTAACTTTTTCCTCTTTAAATCCTAATTCTTCATAAAATTCATAAAACTTATTTAAATTTTCAATAAATTGTTCAGATGATATATCACCCATACCATTAACTTTTTTAATATCTTCAATTGTTAATTTTAATGCCTGTTTTTTATTACTACATATAAAAGGATATTCTTTTAATATTAATTTTAATTTTTTTTCACCTAAACCTCTACCTAAAATATTTGAAGCTGACATAATTTGTATACATGATTTAGTAGAAATTTCAGCTAATGCAGTTAAAACATTTTCAGCACTTTTTTCTTTAAATCCTTCTATATCAAGTAATTCATCTTTAGTTATATTAATAATTTTATAAAGAGTATCAAATGAATTATCATATAATTTTGTTATAATACCTTCACTAATACCTTTAATTTCTAATGATTTCATAAAAAATATAAAAGTTTTAATGTCTTGTTCTCTATTTTTTTCATGACCATCTAAAATAATATCTATATGTGTTTTATTCCATGTATATTTAACATCAGGCATATCAGGTAAATTATTATCAGAACTTTTTATTATAGCTGATATATAAGGTATAACATCACCAGACCGTTGAATTTTTAATATTGAACCTTTGCCAATTTTATTTTTAGTTATAAAATCTGCATTAAAACCAGTTGCTTGTTTAATTTTAACGCCATTTAAAACAATAGGATTAAATTTAACAATTGGTTTTATAAATTTATCTTTACTTACATTCCAAGAAACCCCAGTTACAGTTACAGTCGCTTCAGCTAAGAGTAAATTTGATTTAAAGGCAAATGAATAACTTGGATTTTTATCTTTAACTAATTTATATTTTTTATTATGAGTTATAATTATACCATCAATTTCATATTTGCTTTTTAATTTAAAATCCTTTAATATTTCAAGTAATTCATCATTATTTAATGTAGATTTTTGAACTATATGTTTAACAACATTAAATTTAAGACTTTTAGCATATTTTAATGCAGATAAATTATCTGATTTTGGATTTAAAACATCATATACTATAAAATCTATTAATGGTAAAACTTCAGTATTTAAGGTTTTACTATTAATAAGACCAGCAACAACATTACGAGGATTACTTCCCATATCTTTTATTTTTTCCCATTTTTCCTTTGATAATAATAATTCACCTCTAACAGCAACATTATTAGGAATTACGGAAGGTATTGATTTTATATATGGTTTAATATAAGTTATATCCATACCAAAATTACCATCTCCTCTAGTATAAATTTTAATATCATCGTCTTGACTAACAACTAAACAAGAAATACCATCTAATTTTTCAGATATAACATATTCTTCAGGTTCATTATATTTAGCAAACCAATTATTTAATGGTTTAATATCTTCATATTTAATTTTATCTTGACTACCTAAGAAATATGGTAATTCAACTTTTAATTTGTCAGGAGGTTTAAAACCTATTTTTTTAAAATATGCATTTTTTGGTGATTTTTTTCTTAGAGTTTCTTTAAGTAAATCATATTCTTCATCTGTAAATTGAGTTATTCCATCATTATGATAAAGTTTATCAGCTTTTGTTAAAATTTTAACTAGATCATCGGCATTTAGTTTTAATAATTCTTTAATTTTACTCATTTATTTTAATATTATTCTATTTATTATCAATTTTTTATATTAATATTTAAGTTTAACATCAATATTATAAATAATGGATGAAAACCAATTAAAATTTATAAAAAATAAAATAGAAAACTGTATTTTAATTGGAAATCCAGGATGTGGAAAAACTACAACTATTATAGAATATTGTATTCATAAATATGAAAATAATTTGATTAAATCTTTTTTAAATTTTTTAATTATTTCTTTTTCAAAGGATGCAACTAATGATTTTATTTCAAGAGGTCAAAAATCAAAATATCCATCATTATTTAACACTAATAATATAAAAACAATTCATTCATTAGCTTATAAAATATTAAGTTATTATAATAATATAGAAAAAACAACATCTATTAATATTCTAGTTTTATCAGCTTATAAATTAATTCAAAGCAAAACAACATCTGAATTAACTAATATTAAGTTTTTATCTAATATTAAATTTATTATTATAGATGAAGCACAAGATATAAATGAAAATCAATATAAATTAGCTTGTATATTATGTAATAAACTAAATATATCATTAATTTTAGTAGGTGATCCAAATCAAAATATTTATCAATTTCAAGGCGGTAGTGATGAATATTTATTAAATCATAGTAATAAAATTTTTACATTAAATTATAATTATCGTTCTTCTGTTCAATTAGTAAATTTTCTAAATTATATTCGTCCTCATAAAGGTTTTCCAGAAATGAGAACACCAAAAAAAGAAAATGAGAAAAAACCTTTATTATATGTTAATGATATTTATAATATTTTAGCACATATAAAAAAACAATTATTAGTTAGTAAATATAATTTAGAAGATATTGCAATAATTGGACCAGTTAAATTATCAAAAGAAATATTAAAAAATAATGTTTCAGATTATGAAAGTATTGGATTACAACTTATATGTAATTTTTTAAATGAAAATAATATAAAATTTATCAAACATTTTAATGATATAAATGATAATAATTTTAAAAATTTTAATGAAATTAAAAAAATAAAAAATCATGTTAATATCTTAACATCACATAGTTCAAAAGGACTTGAATTTAAAAAAGTTTTAGTTGTTAATTATCAATTACAAACATTTAGTACAAAAATAACAAATTATGAATATGAACAATTTAAATATTTATGGTATGTTACATTAAGTAGAGCTATACATAAATTGATAATTTATATTAGAATAAATCATGATATATTTTATGATATTTTTGATGTTCCTAAAAACTTATATTTAACAAATAATATAAATAAACTAAAAAATAAATATAATTTACAAAATAAATTAAAAAATACAGATAAACCACCTAAATATTATGAAATTACAAAAATAATTAATGACTTATCTTATTTAACTGAAGAAAAAATGTATAGTTTCTTACATGATTTTAAATATACAATAACAAAAAAACAAATTTATAGTATTGATAATAATAATATAATAGAACATAATAAATATAGTGCTTTATATGGTGTTTTTATTGAACTATTATTCAAAGCATATTATTATAAACATAATAAAAAATTAAATGAATTTATAGATATACAATTAAATAAACATCAAAATATTTATGTTATAGAAAAAAAAGATAAATTTAATATAAAAATTTATAAAAGTTTAATTAGTAAAGGTATAATATGTAATAAAATATTATATTTTATAGATAATAATAATTTAACAATAAATGAACAAAATTTTATAAATTATTATAAGAAAAATGTTATAAATGATAATCAAAATATAGAAATACATATTGAAAATATTTTATTTAAACATGATTTAAATTATCTTAAAGATTTATGCTATTTACTATTACTTAATGAAAATTTTGAATTAAATATTTTTAATATTGCATTATATTTTTATCAATTAAATAATGAATGTAAATATTTATTAAATTATAATTTTGAAAAACATATTGAAAGTTTAAAAAATTATTTTAATTACATAAATGAATATTCTTTATCAAAATTTATTAATAATGAACTAATATTTGATATAAATTGCAATAATATTAATTTAAATTTGATAGGTTCTATAGATTTTATAAATAAAAAAGGTATTATAAATGAAATAAAATTTACTAAATCTTTTGATGAAAAAAATATTTTGCAAACAGTTTTATATTATCATTGTTTATATAATGAATGGGATAAAAAAAAAAAGCTTGTTATATTAAATTTATTTCAAGGTTATAAATATACTATTAATTTTAGTAATAATACTAATTGGTGGTTAAATTGTTTTATTTCAGAAATGTTAAATTATAAACTTGATAAATGTATTTTTTATTTTAATGATAATAAAATAATTGAATATAATTCAAAATATATATTTGTAAATACTGAAGATAATATAATGAAAATATTAAATATTTGTAATTTACCTTTATTTATTGCATATAATGGCGATTTACATGAATTTAAATATATATATAATATTTATAATAAAAATAAAAATGATAATAAAACTGACAAAATAATTAAAGTTTTAAATTTAAAAAATATTGATTTTAATTTTAACAATAAAAAATATAATTTTTTGGATTTGTATAATAATACATTTTGTTATGATTTAAATTTAGATCAAAAGTATTTATATTAAAAATTTCATTTGAATAAAAATTATTTAAAGTTATATTATATTTTTCATATTCATTTTTATATATAGATGATAATTCATATTCATTTTTATATTTTATAAAATATCCTAATTTTTCATTATAATTACCTATTATACCAGATGTATTAGCATCATCTATATTTCTTACTGTATACATAATATATGGAAAATCTTTTACAATATTTTTTAACTTATTTTCTTGAAGATTAAATGCAATTAATTGTTCTATATTCCAAATTTTATAATTTTTCATTTTCATAAAATATTGATTTGATTTTAGAACAAAGTTATTAAAAATATTTAAATAATCTTTAATATTTTTTTTGGATAATACAGCATGTCTATCTGTATAACCTCCATATTGTTCAGAATTAGGTATCCATATATAATTATCATTCATAATTTCCATTTTTGGATGAGGTAATTGATATATAAAATCACTTCTTGTTAAAATAAATCTATCATATTTATTAATTAAATCATTTTCAATTATTTTTTCTAATAAAAACCATCTTAAAAATAATATTATACCACCAGAACTATAAAAATTATCATTATAATCATTTTTAACACCTCCCCAAATATTATATTTAAGTTGTAAAAAATGACGCCAATATAAATGTTTTTTATATATAAATTTTTTTCTTGTTTCATAAATAGTATTTTTCCATATTTCTTTTTCTGTTAATTTTCTATCTATAATTATAAAATTTTCATCATTATCATTTATAGGAATATCATCAATATCTATATCTTTATAATAAGAAACTTTTGAATTATTAATTATTTCATTTAAATTAATAATTTTATCATTTAATAATTCGTATTTTGGTCTATTTTTTGATATTATATTATAAGCTTCTTCAAATCCATGACCATAGTCTCCTGTTTCATTATAAATAAATTTATATTTTGCTAATTTATAAAATGGGTTATCATAATCATAATCAGGTTTAACTCCAATACAAATACATAAATCAGCATTTAATTCATCTATAACATTTTTTTTTAAATTATCAAATGTTAATTTATGAGCTCTTGTTTCACCAAATATAATAACAAGATTTTTTATTTTTGAAGACATTATTTATAATAAATAATTAAAATATTTATATAGTATCGCATAATTTAAGATTTATCTTCATCGGAATTTTTTAATAATTTAATTTTATCAGTTTTCTTATTTTTTTTGTTTTTAATTAAATCAGATTCATTTGTAATTTCATTAGTATCTTTTACAACAATTTTTATTTCATTTGTATTATTTGTTGTATCTATAAAAGATGATGAAGAATTCATATCATTAAAAATAATACCATTATCACCTCTATATTTATCTAATTTTCTAATACCATTTATAAAAATAGGTAATGTTTTTTTTGTCCATAAGTACTTCTAATTTTTTTTAAAATAAAATTAGGAAATGTAAAATTAATACTTTCAACAATATTATCATAATTTGAAATTATATTATCAATAAAATCAACAGAAATTGTTTTATCTGTGTATTTTTTCTTTTCTATTACATTATAAAGTTTTATAAATTTATCTCTATTTAATTTTAATATTTCACATTTTTCATTTATTTTAAAATAATTACTTAATGAAACTAATAACATAGTTGTTACATTTAAAAAAATATTTGAATATTTTATAATAGCTATATCAACTACTATTGAATTGATAATTGTCATAAAAACATTTATAAATATAATTGGAAATTCAAATAAAAATTTAAGATTATAGTAATATATATAAGTTTCATTACATATAATTTCATATATATAAATCATATCAATATAATCATCTAAAATAATTTTAATATCTGCATTAGTCATTTTTAAAAAAAGTTAATATAATATATAAATGTTTATATAATTAAATTTCTATATAAAAGAAAAAATGATTATATAGACTACAATAATTATTTATGACTTCTATAATATCACAATTATTAACTGATAATACAAATATAATTGAAATATATGTCATGAATAAAAATAAAAATAATGATATTTATATCAATGATAGTTTTTTAGAAAAAATTAAAAGTAAATTTAAATTAACTCGTGAAACAACAATGGTTTATTTTAATCGTAATAATTTATGTTATGCATATGATTTAAGCAATGATAGTCAATATGTTTATTTGAGAAAACTAGAAAACCATTTAATAATCAATAATAAACAAAATTATGATTTTTATGGTATTGGATTTAATGAAATGAAAATGCCAACACATACATTTGCATGTACAAATGATATTGATAATAAAATTGAATATAAAATTCAAGAATTTAAAATAAATAATCGTATTTCGCTAATAATTAAAAACAATAATGTATATATTTATTATAAACATAGTAAAGAAGTTGATATTGAAAAAACACAAGAAATTATTGATAATATTATAAAAAAACTTATTTAAAAAAATGATTTATAATATTAATTGATAATATAAAATGTTATTTGATTTTTGTAGTTATCTTTATAATATTAAGAATAATAATATTTACACATATTTTGATTGTTATTCAACTTTCATTATGACAAAATATGATTTAAAAGAAAATATTTTAAAACATCGGATGAATTTTTTAATTAATTATTATGTTCAAACTAAAAATTCTACATTTGAAAATAATAATATTTTACGAGATTATTATATTAGAAATTATAGAGATGATTATTTATTAAAACCGTCATTAAATATCGTAGATAGAGATAATTGTTATAATGCTTCCTACGACACTAACAATGAAGAAAAAAGAGATGATGATATTGAAGAACATTATAAATATATGTTTACGGTTGAACCACCTAAACCAGAAATTGATTATGATGAATTAGATAAAAAATATTATGATGAATTATCAAGTATTGAAAATCAACAAACTTATGATGATGATGATTATTATGAAGATGAATATTATGAAGATGAATATTGTGAGATAGATAATAATTATGATGATGATGAAGATTTATAATTATTAGTCATTTGCAAATAAATAATGAATAATATTTAATAATTTATGTTTTAAGTTTGTATTATAAATAGGGTCTCGTATGTCTCTAAATGGATATCTTATTTTTCTTTCATCTTCATTTATATAATATGATATAAGTTCATCTAAATAAATATTAAAAACATTTCCAGAAAAAAATCTATTAATTAATTCATTATTTAAAATTATTTTATTTGTTTTTTTATCTAATGGTAATTCAAATTGTACTATTTCTTTATTTGCCGAATTTATAAATCTTGGCGCTTTAGTTGGTCTAACCTGAACTCCTATATCATCACCATCTAATGTTAAATCTATATAATCTTTATCTACATCCATTTCATCAGGTTTTTCTTCTCTTTGTCTTTTAGCTTTTGGTAAAGGTGGGGGTAATATTTGAGGCTGTGGTGGTGGAGGTGGTTGCGGTAGTGGCGGTTGTGATGGTAATGGTGGAGGTATTTCTGATGGTAGTGGTGGAGGTGGTTCTGATGGTAGTGGTGGTTGTTGAGATGAATTTTGAGATGAATTTGAATGTGTTCCTCCTTTTTTAGCAGCTTGTTGAGCTCTTGTTCTTGTCATACGAACATCACTTGATGGTAAAGGTTGTTGTGGTTGAGCTCTTGTTCTTGTTATGCGAACATCACTTGCTGGTAAAGGTTGTTGTGGTTGTTGGGCTCTTGCTCTTGTTATCCGAGCAGTAATAGCAGGGAGTAATAAATCTGATTGTATAGCTTCTGAATCTTGTCTACTAGATAATCTCATCATATCTTGAAGATATTTAAATTCGTCAAAAGATATTTTATTGTAATATTCAGGATTATTTATATTTTTGTCTTTAATTCTTTTTTGCATTAAAATTATATTTTTCTTAGCATTATCTATTTGAGACATTAAACTTAAAATTATTTCATCAATATTTTCTCTTGTTTCATCTGATACTTCAGGTTTGGCTTTAATTTGTTCTATAATTTTATTTATAACTAGTTTAATTTTATCTATAAAATCATCAAATTCAATTTTAAAAATTTGATTATATACTTGTAAATAAGCATAACTATATATTTTTTTAACATAATTAATTAAATAACTTGCATTAAATTCTTGTTCAACATTATTATCGTCAATTAACTTAGAATCATCTAAAATTTTATCAAAAATATTATATAAATTATTGAAATGTGTTATATACATGATATTTGTAGAATGTTTAAATATAGCTTTATATAAATTAATAGCTTTACTAGAATCATTTTCACCATTTATAATACCTGTAACATATCGTGTTCCTAATAATGTTTTTTCTAAAATAGTAGTTGTGTGTTTTTGTTCAAATTCATACATAATAGTAAAAATATTTAATTGTATTCTTGATGCATTAGTTACTCCTCTTTCATAATTAACAAGAGATTCTATAAATACCATCATTTTATTAAAAGCAGAATGAATAGTTGTAATATCACTTGTTCTTTTATCTGTTTCTGTATAAAAAATAAAATATTCTATAATTTTTAATATTGAATTTATTTTTATAAATGCATCTTTTAATTTATTTTTATTTAATATATCATAATTATTTAAAATAATTTCAAAAATTCTATCAATTATATTTTGTGTTTCAAGATATATATTTAATATAACATTTTTTGCAATTATTTCTAAAGATTTATAAAAACTTTCATTTTTATTTATATTAGTTAAATCTAATTTATTAAATAAAATTTCTTCAACAAAAAATCTTATTGTCTCTCTTTTATTTATATTTATTCTAATATTTTCTAAAACATTATCTTTATAAATTTCAAAAATTTTTTTGAAATATATATTTAATTTTTGTCTAAAATCTTGTTGAGGAATTTTTAAATTTTGAACGATATGTAATAATTCAAAAAATTCAAATATTTTATAAATACTATAATCATTATTTGCTGCAGTTATTTCATTTTGTTTAGTAGGATCGGTATAATTATTATTTATAAATTCTAAAAGTTCAATTTGATATAAATCTTTTTTATCAATAGTATAAGTAAATGGTATTTTTGAAGCTATAAGTTGAATTTCTTCAAAAGCTGTATGATTTGCAGGTAATGCCATTATATCAGCTTTAATAGATTGAGATTCTAATTGTTGTAAAATATCTCTAGTTTTATTTTTAGTTTCAGTTTTTCCAAGTACACTTGCATCTAAATATTGTTTTAAAGTTAATATTAAATTGTCATAAGATAATGTATTTGGAGAAAATAAATCTGTTAATTTATTTTTAATATATTCTTCAATATTTTCTAATAAATGTGGGAAATTGTCTTCATTATTTAAATAAAACACTATTTTATTATGTGGTATATGTTTAAATAGATAAGTTATTAATTTAATATAAGGGTCTTGAATTAAAAATAATTGTTCTTCAATATCTGTTAATTTTTTAGTTATAAATAATGAAATAAAAAATATATTAAACCAAGAAAGAATTTTTTTATAACTTATTGTTGTATCTGTATTATATAGACAAATAGAATAATTAGTTGCATCAGCATAAACAACTGATGTATTTTGTCTAATTATAGACCCTAATGCTGTTAATTTATCATTTGAAGAAAATAGTAAATTATTTTTAAGATATTTACTTTCAATATAATCAAAAGTTATTTTTAATGTTGGGTATTGAGATGGTAAAACTTGTTTATTAGTTTTTATAAAATTATAATAAAATGCAAATAAAACTTTTGATAAATCACTTGCTTTTTTTAAATCATAAAAAATTCGTGAAATATTAATTTTTAAACTATCTATATTAGTTGATAAAATATTTTGTTTATTTAATTTATTTTGACTATCATTCTTTTTAACATAACATATAACAACATATAAAAATATTAAAACATAAATATCGCTTTTTATAGCTAATTCATGTTTATCTTTTTTATCATATATATTTGCAGGAGCACTATTAACAAGTTTTTTAATAAAATCATTTATTGTATTACCTTGATATACTAAATTAACATATTTAATAATAACACTTATACTATTAAAATTTCTTACAAAAGGGTCTAATAAATCAACTGCATAAAATGCCACAGTTGAAAAATTATTAATAGCATTAAAATCAACAATTCTTTCATAATAAAAATTTGTTGGTTTTTTTTGAAGTATTAAAATTTTATGTGGTTGAAAAATTTCATTTAATAAATTTCTAAATTCAGTATTATTTTGTCTTAAATGTTGATTTGCAATTATATATTCAAATAAAATATTTGATTTTTTAAAAACTAATGCACATTTATATTTATTATTTATAACATCTTTAAAATAAACTACATCAAATAATTCACGAGTATCTAAATTAAAAGCTTTAAATATATCTCTAGTTTGAACTGATACAATTTCATCATTATTAATATGATGTGAAAAAATTAATGATGTTATATAAGCTAAAATATCAATATTTTCTTTTAATTCATCAAAAAAAGTTAATGTTGATATTGCATCTATATTTAAACTGTCATAACATTGTTCTGCAATATAAAATGCATTATCTTGTAAATATCTATTAAAATCATGTGTTATTGTATCATATTTATCCCATTGTTGTTCAACATCAGGTCTTTGTCTTACTGCATCTCGTCCAATTCTTTGTAAAAAAGCAGGAACATTTTTTTTTGCTCCTAAATTTAAATTTCCATCTAAAACATATTTATTATCTGTAAAATTTACAATATCAGTTAAAAAATTATATAAACTATTTGATAATTTAGTTATTTCTTCTCTAGTAAATGGATTTCCCTCAATATCTGTTAATTTTTTTTGTGGATCAACCAAATGAAATAAACTAAAATAAAAAAGTTTATTTAATATTTCATTATTTTTTGTTATAATATTAGAATAAATATCTCTCTCATCCATTGATATTAAAATTGATGTTGTTGGGTCTGTTATATCTGATTGTTCATATACTGTTCTATTAATATCTGTATTTCTTCTTGCAATTTTTTTAAATAAAGCTTTACTTTTAAAATCATGTATATTATCAAAAACATATTGAAATCGTAAATAATTTAAAAATTCTTGTTGAATAGTTCCCCCTTTTTTAAATTTAAGTTTCTTTTCTTTTTTTTTAATTGCGTTAACTTTAGCTTTAGCGTTAACTTTAGCGTTAACTTTAGCGTTAACTTTAGCTTTAGATAAATCAAATATTTCATTAAATTTATCATATTGATTTTCAATATTTAATAAAACAAATACTGATTTTAAAATAGGTGTATAATCACATAAAAAATCTTTTTTCTTTGATTTTTTTTCTCTAGAAAATATTGAAAGTTTATTAGCCATAATATCTAAAACTTTTTGTTTTTTAATTGCAAATTCATATACATATTGTAAATCATTACCTGTTTTAGGATATATTCTTTTAATTTTTTTTTCATTTTGCATTTTTTTATATAATTCAATAATACTTTTCAAATTTGTTTTTTTAAATTTTTTAACTTTTTTATTACTTGATTCTTCAATTATAGGTGCTAAATTTTTTTTATTTACTTTAATTTCTTCTTTATCTGTGAAAATTGGTTGTTTAATAATTTTTGAAGCTTCTCTTCCTCCTAAATATTTCTTCAATGTTTTTTTCATATAGTTAATAACTATTATATAGATACAGATTTTTTTAACATAATTGATATGTAAAAATTATCTATTTTCGCTGTTTTTTATTTTTATGAGGAACATCTTCAATATTAATATGTTTATCATACCATACTCTTCCAACTATTGTTGAAGCTTTTTCAGATGTTAATTCATCATTTTCTATTTTTGACCTCATTGATAACATATAATTTAATGAATCCCAATCAAAATTTTCATTTTTAATTGATAATTCAAATAACATAGGATATCTTGATGAAAAAAATTCATATTCTGATTTTAATTTTTCATATCTAATATCATCATTTTTTTCATTTAAATATATGTCTGTTTTAATTTTATTTCTAATTTCTTTTATAACATTAATAATATCTTCATTTGTTAAACCATCACTTATAAAATCTTTTTGAGACATTTATTTTTTCTTATATAAATATCTCTTTATATATACAGAATTAAATAAAATGAATCGTTCAACTATTGCTGAAAATGCAAGTTTATATGAAAAAAATAAATATGTTGTTGAAAAGGTTGAACCTGATACTATAGCTTTTTCATCTAAATTTTATGCTAATAACCATATTCCAACTATTCAAAATAGACCTGGAAATAATACTATAAATAATACTTTATATGAAAAATATAGTCCAAATTATAATTTATTTTGTCTAAAATAAAAAATTCTAATCTTTAGAATTTAACAAAAAAATAAAAAGATAGGACTGCAGGGAGTTGAACCCTGGTCTTTGCTTCATAAGAGCAATGCACTGACCGTTGTGCTACAATCCCATGTTTATATTATAGCATCTATTCTTTATATATTTTTTATTTTTTTTGAATAATTATTAAAAAAATGATAGTTATTGAAATTTTATAATTTATTATAATGTCAAGAAATAATTATGAAGAAATTAATAAATTATTTAATTCTTATAATAAAAATAGTAATCAATGTTTTTTCAATAATACTGCCAAAAAAACATTTAAATTATTATTAGAAATTATTAATAATAAAAATGATGAAGAATTTAATTTATTTTTAAAAAAATATTTATTAAATTTTACATTTAAAAAACAATATATACATTTTACAAAAAATTATTATTTTAATTCATTTAAAAATGCAAATGATTTAATTGATAAGGTTTATTGTATTAATGATGAAAATTTTTATTTAGAATTAAATATTTTTTTAGAAACTATAATGGCTAATTGTTATGATAATGATAATGCAAATGAATATATTTATTTATTACAAGAAAGAGAATTTATAAAGACTAATGAACCTATTTATAAGATTGGTAAATCAAAACAAGAAAATCTAAAGCGTATATGTAATTATCCTAATGGAACAAAATTATTATTTCAAACTATATGTTATAATTGCGATAAATTAGAGAAAGAACTTATAAAAATATTTAAAGAAAAATATGAATTGCAAAAAAACATAGGATTAGAATATTTCAAAGGAAATTATAAAGAAATGATAAAAGATATTTATGCAATCATTTTTAATAAAGAAGAAATTATTATAAAATCATGTGAAATAAAATATTCAAATTTTACACTTCAACAATTACGAAATAAATGTAAAATATTAGAAATTACTGGATATTCAAAATTAAATAAAGATGAATTAGTAAATATATTAGAATCAACATTATTTAATTTTACACTTCAACAATTAAGAAATAAATGTAAAATATTAGAAATTACTGGGTATTCAAAATTAAATAAAGATGAATTAGTAAATTTAATATTTAACAATTAAAAAATTCTAAAGATTAGAATTTAACAAAAAAATAAAAAAGATAGGACTGCAGGGAGTTGAACCCTGGTCTTTGCTTCATAAGAGCAATGCACTGACCGTTGTGCTACAATCCCATGTTTATATTATAGTATCTAATCTTTATATACTTTTTTGACTAATTTATGTTGTTGATTTATAGTAATACAATAAAATTATAATAAAAATTATTAATAATATAAATAATAAAAAATAACTATAGATTGGATTACTATTATTACTATGAGAATTTAATAAAAATCCTCTAAAATGTTCAGGTGGTTTTTTATTTATATCTTGATCGTTTTCTATAGCATTAGTAGTTAATATGACTGGTTCTATTCTTTTTGGAGAACTTCCGCCATTACCCATTATTCTATTAAAATTATATTATCTTTTATTTTTATCATATTTTCATTTATGAAAATTTCTTTTTGTAATTTTGTTATAGATATATCATTATTTTTAGGGTCAATTTGACCTAATGCTATAAATTCAGCATATTTTGTTTTAATATTTGCATAATATTTTATAAATGGTTTATTATTTAATGTTATTTTAATTACATTATCTTTATATTTTTCATAAAGAGATACTAATAATTCTTTTATTACAATATCTTTAGTAGAATTTTTAATGCCCTCTTTTTCATCTTTATAAATTATTTTATCATCTTTTTTAATAACTAATTTATAACAAATCCCTTCTTTAACTTTACTATCAACAATTTTAATATCACCTATTAATAATTTATCATTTGATAATGGTTCTGTTTCTATTTTTGCAATTGCTTTTACTTTTTTTGTTGCTTTAGGTTCTTTGACTTCCTTAATCTTAAGTTCTTTCACTTTTTTAATCTTAGGTTCTTTTAATTTTGATATAAATTCATCAAATAATATTTCTTGAACTTTCATTAATTTTAAATTTTCTAATCTTCTACTGCGTCTTCCATCATCTTTATACATTTCTTTTAATTTTAATTCTTCTTCTACTTTATCCCAATAATCCTCGCCTTCTTTGTAATCATTTAAATCTTTTAAACACAATGCATATAATTGTAAAACTGGTTTCATAATTTGATTTGTTATGTAATGTAAATAATCAGGTTCAAGTTTATTTTCAATAATATAATCAGGATTTTCAATTTTATCTCCTTGCAATTTAGCATCTTTAACTTTAATATAGATATATGGTATTCTATCATTTACCGATGGTTTATTTCCAGGGTCTCTAATAGCAATTCTATCAGCCAATACTTTATGTGCTATTTTTGTCGGATCTTTATAAAATCCTCTCAAATTTTTTGATATTATCAAATCTTTAATATCTGCTTTTCCTTCAACTAAATCATTTAATTCTTCTCTTAAAAATTTAATAGATAATTCTAAATCTTGTTTATTTAAAATTATATCTATAATTCCACCATATATTTTTTTTACTATATTTGCATTATCTCTTCTTTTTAATACAATACCCATTGATTTTTGTTTAAATTTTGTTATATCAGTTTCATATAAATTGCCAACATATCGTTTTTTACTAAATAATATGAATGGATATAAACATTTTTCATAATTTAATTTTTGCGGATATGGTAAAACATCTACTATATTCTTTTCTACATCTTTGCCTATTTTAATTGCATATGGTAATGCATCTTTACCATATAATTCATTTCCCTCTCCATCTTTAATACTAAATTTGCAGAAAATAGAATCTGTATTCTTTAAAATTATGTTTCCTATTCCACCGTGGAAATTTCCTGTTGCGGTTTCAATATCATATACATAACCATCATAATTTTCATATAATACCTCAATATTTTTAATTGAAATTTCATTATTTGTTTTATTTAATCTTGTAAAATCTAATTTATAATTATTGTCATTGTCATCTTTAGTTATTGAAATATTATAATTTAATAATTGAAATAATATAACATATGATTGTATTGTTATTTGATTTGTTGTATTAATAGTAAAATATTCTGTTGTTTCTTCATCTGATACAACTAAACCATTCTTAAAAGCTTCTAATAATTGTATATCAGAACAATTTAATATTTGCTTTGGAACAATCTTTTCATTATCTAAATAACATTTTTTATATTTATTAACAAATATATTAATTATATCAATATCACAATCATAACAAGGAACTAATTTATATAATCCTGAATCATTTAAAATTTTAAATGGTATATTTTCAATATTTTCAATCAAAACTTTACATTTTTCTAATAATTCAATATTAGAATTATTAATACACCAAGAATATATATCATTTTCATTATAATAACCATTACCACAGAACAATCCATAAATATATGATTGTTCATATGTTAAATCATTATAAGTATTTTCCATAATGTCGTTATAGAAAATAATCGGCTTACAATGTAATAATTCTTGTCCTATAACACAATCACCAGGTTTAATAATTTGAACATTTTTATCCAATAAACTATGATCTTCAGTTACGTCAACTAATCCAGAATCTGTTAAAATTCTATAAATTTTCTTTACTGTCTTATGTCTAATAATTCTTTTTACTTCAGACCACCCATTATTCGTCCAAACCTTCATATTTAAAGGATTTATTTGTTCTTTTTCGAATCTATCAGTATCTAATGGTTTAAATTCATTATATTCAGTCCAATCACCTTGTATTTTTTCAAATGTACTTATATTTAATTCATTATTTAATTTATAAGTTATTGGCGTATAAGGCATAACACTATCACCATAAATAACATCAGCACCATATTTATCTTCTACAAACTTTTTTGCAATCATAATCATTTCTCTTCCTGTTGAAGTAGTACAAGCTGCAATATCTTTTAAATATATAGGAGATGTTCTTGCTCCAATTTGACCGTATAATGAATTTGCAGTTATTTTATATGCAACTTGCAAAGCATCAAATACATCACATTCAAATTTACTATATGTTTGCACAATTTTTTTAATATTTTCTTTTAAAATAACTATTTTATCTTTTGTATCAACATTTGTTAATGTATATGATTTATCATTTTCTTCTGGAAATCCTGTATAAGTTTCATTACTATTTGTTGTAATTGTCGAATATTCTATTTTTTTTCTGGTATTCTTTCTTTCTGTTAAAAGCATATCAAGAACTTCAGGAATAATACCTTTTCTCCCATCTTTATATGCAGCAAATAAACAATCCTTAACTCCTATTTTAGTTTTTTTATCACCTGTTCCTTCATATAAATCATATGAAACTTTAATAATTTCTATATTTGGATCATCAACCTTTATATATTTTTTATCAAGAATATAAGTATCATGTGATAAATTTCTGCAAATCATTGAAGATGGATATAAAGAACCATAATCAAATACTATAATAGGCTCATCTAAATAAATACCTTCTTTTGGGTCTAAAACAATAGCTCCCTCATATCCTTCAATATCATCATCAACTATAAAATTTTTAATAACAGGAATTAAATAACCTTTTTTCATACATTCATTACCAATCAATGAAAATATTTTAATACCTTGTCCACGACGAAATAAATAATTTAATGGAACTAAACAAACATTACCCATTCCAATATTATTTTCGAGAATTTTTAATTTATGTACTAGTTTATTAACTAAAATACAATCCTGAATACAATATTTAGCAATTACACATCTATCTGCTGAATTACCTTTAAATTTTTCAAATATTTCTTTTGGTTTTAAATCATCTTTATTTTCACCAATATAAATTGATGATACATTATCTAATTTATAACTGTCTAATTTAAATTCTCTTTGCATAACTTTAAAAACATCTATACAAACAATACCATCCATATCAATTAATTTTAAAATATTTTCACCCATCGCTGAAGATGTTAATTTTTGTTCTGTTAAAACACATTTGCGGTTTCTCAATCTTCCTAATCCAACTCTGAATTTTTCTAATATACCTGTTTCTTTACATCTATTCCAAATATATTCAATATCAAAACCCCATATATTATATCCAATTAATATATCTGGATTTAATTTCATCATTAATCTTTTCCAGGCTAATAATAAATCAGCTTCTGTTTTACATGAAATAACTTCTGTATCTTCAATTTCATCACAAGTATCTAAAGTTATAATATTTTTATAAATAATTTCATCACTTCCATATTTATTTACAGTTGTTCCAATTTGAATAATTTCATCACCTTTTAATTCAGGCAACAATTTAGTAAGTTTTAAATTTAAACATTCCTCTATTTCATTAATTTCTTTTGTTGTTATCTTTCTTTGTGGTTTATCATCATCTTCTTCATCATCATCATCTTCATTATCTCCTGATGATGCATCTATTGTTTTTACTCTATTTAAAATAAATCTAATATCATCCTCATGTGATTTAAGTTTTTCTTTTACACTAATATCAACCTTTCTTTTTGCATATAAACGATGAATTTTATATAAACTTGAAATTTCTACATCAGATGTATAAGCATTATAAATATTATCAATTAAATTATCATCATCTAATCCTGCTTTCGCTAAATAACATAAATCTTGTGATAATTTTTTATAATTTTTAATTGCAACTGGAAAATCTCCGTGCGAACTTGTACATTCTATATCAAAAGAAGCAACAATTAAAGGTGCTATTTTATTTATATCAAGTGGTTCAATTTCAGTCCATTTTGCTGTTATATTATAATCACAAGTTGTTTCAGGTGCGTCTCTTAAAGAATATTTATTAATTTTTATCCAACTACAAGGTTTAATTTTTCTAATATGAATAAGTTTTAAAAAAGGATCAATATTACTTTCATATAATTTAAAACCTTCTTTAATTACTTTATCACTTTGAAAATAATATTTGAGATTGTTAAATAAATAATATGAACTAACAGAAATTTTTAAAAATCTGAATTCTTTATTATTTGTAAATCCCCAAAAATCTTTTTTTCTAATAAATTCAATTGGGTCTAAATGATCATCATATGCTTTAGTTATAATTTTTTTATTATAGGTTCCATTTTTACCTTTACATTCATATCTTTCTTCTCTTAATTTTATTTCTAATTCATTCATTTTATGTTCAAATACACTATCGCTTAAATCTTCCCATGAAACAGGAGGTTTAACATAAAAGAATGGTTTAAAATTTATAACTTTAGTACATATCGTATTTCCTTCTTCATTTGTTCCATATATTAATACTGTATATTCTTGTGGTTTTGTTCCTTCTTCTTCTTTATCTTGATTTTTATCACTTTCAGGTATAAACCAATCAGTTATTTGAAACTTAATTTCTTTTTTATTATTTTTCAATTCATCCACTGGATTTCTTGGAAATACGTTCATTTAATTATTAATATAAAGTTCTTTTTTATATTAAATAAATTCATTTTTTATTTTATATCTATAGAATGGAAATAGGAACGCAAGGCATAGCAATAATAATTTTAAGTATAGGTTTTATATATTTATTATATCAATATCATTATTATAGCAAAATTGAAACAATAGTTTCAAAAATTGATAATAGAAATTATGAAGTTCAGATTAAAGATGATGCTCAAGAAGCAGCTGATTTAATTGCTCAAATTAGACAACAATTAGTTTTAATAGTTGACCATTTAATTAAAACAGAACCCTCTGATATTAGAGTTGCAAGACTTAAAACAAATTTTAATCCTGATAGTCTCAAAGAAGGTATAGATGACCCTAAATATACTAGTTATTCAATTAATAAAGGCGAAAAAATTGTTTTATGTTTAAGAACAAAAAATAAACTTATGGATTTAAATACTATGATGTTTGTTGTTTTACATGAACTAGCACATATTTGCACTGAAAGTATAGGACATACTCCTGAATTTTGGACTAATTTTAAATGGATTTTAGAAGAATCTATTAATATTGGTGTCTATAAAAAACAAGATTTTAAATTAAATAATGTTGAATATTGTGGAATGTCTATTACCGATTCACCCTTAGATTAATTTTAATGCAAATTTTATTTAAGAATATTTCAATATATTTAATAAATAAAAATGTCAAATCCAAAATATTTAAGTGAAATAACAACTAAGGAACAAGCTTATTGTTTAGGTTTTTTTGCTTATATTTATGAATCACATACATATTATTCAAAAAATTGTTATGAACTTAAAAATATTGACAAAAATAACAATGAACCGCTTTTTGATATTTTTCAAAATTTTTCAGATATTATTTATGATGATGATTTTAAAGTTTCATTTACTGTTGAAAATCATGTCATATCTGATATTTTAACTAATATTAAAAATTTTAATAATTTTTCTGATAATTTTAAAAAAGAATTTATTAGAGGATTATATGAATATAATAATATTGCATTTTATTCAGATGACTCTGATATTTTATTTAAACAAACTAAATATCTTGAACCTATTTTCACAGAAATTCTTGAATTTATGAAGATTCCATATATTATTAATGAAGGTATTATAACTATTAAACATGGATGTTCTTCTTGTGATTTCCTTGGTTTTATTTATACTAATATTAATAATGATTATAGTTTTGATATTTGCAATTATAATCGCACTATTCCAAGATGTTGTGTTATTAAAACAGATATTGATGCTATTTTACCTTCAAAAGTGAATGGAAGTGATGTAGGTTTTGATTTATGTATTATTAAAAAAGTTAAAGATTTTAATTCAAAAACAGCTTTATATGATACAGGTATTAAAATTCAACTTGATTTCGGTTATTATGCTGAAATTGTTCCAAGAAGTTCTATCAGTAAAACAGGTTATATTTTAGCAAATAATATTGGAATTATTGATAATAGTTATAGAGGAAATTTAATGATTGCTTTAACTAAAATTGCAGATGATGCAATTGATTTTGAATTTCCGTTTAAATGTTGTCAATTAATTATTAGAAAACAAGTATATGCAAATATTGAAGAAGTAGTAAGTCTTTATAGCACAAAAAGAAGTGATGGGGGTTTTGGTTCAACAGATTTGTTGTAATAAAAAATGATTTTTATTTTTATGTTAATATTAAAAATGCAAACAAATATTAATTATTGTGTAGTTAAACATTGTAGATATAAATTTACGCATACCACAAGAGGTCATATATGTGGTATTTGTGGAATTAATGGACATGGACAAATAGAATGTTTTTATGCTGATGAAATTAATCAATTAAAAAATAATAATTTTGATGATATATTAAAACCTGAAGATATTTGCACTATTGAAGGATGTAATACTAAATTATTTCATTCTTTAAGTGCACATCATTGTTCTTTATGTAATGGAAGAGGACATGATTTAAGTTCTTGTCCTAAAAAAATTATAACTATTTTATGTCCTATTTGCAGAACTAGTAATGATATTTCAGCAAATCAAAAAAAAATTAAGGGATTAACTGATAAATGCAGCATTTGTTTTGATAAAAATGTTGAAATATTCTTCCCTAATTGTGCACATGTTTGTGTGTGTTATGAATGTTTCGTCCAAACATCAAGACATTCATAGTTATTGAGGTTATTATTAGGAACAATTACTTCTTTATCTATATTACCTAAATATGCACACCACCAACTTTTCAAAGTATCATTTATAATATGATTATTTATTTTTGCCATAAGTATAAATTCAACATATTTATTTGAATTATAACAATAATAAATTTTATTATCATCAATAATTTTAAAATTTTCTTTGCACCATTCTATATTATCAGAAAAAACTATTAGTTTTTTTTTATTATCAAAATAATTATTATATGCTTCTTTATAATATGTTAAATCTAATGGTTTATTATCTATATTTTCAATATATACACAAATATAATTATTTAATTCTGTATCATTAAAAAATATCATAATTTCATTTAATTTTTTATATACATCATTTGTATAATTTGTATTATACATAATTAAAATATTTAACATTGTTTTAACATCTATTATTATATAATTATTATCAGTTATAATACCATATAAACATATATGACCTTCTAAATTTTCAGGTATTTCTACATTTTTAATTAAATTATATGAAGTAAAATTTAAACTGTTAAATTCCTCTTGTGATATTTTTTTTATATAAATTTGAAAGAAATTACTAATATCACGGCTATTATTATTATCAAGTAAAACAATTTTTCTATTTGTTTTTAATGCATAACTAAATGCAACCGATATTTTAGATAATTGTTTTTCAATTGTATCAAAATCATTATTAACATCTATTGTTATATAATAATCCATAATAATATTTATAATTATAAATTATTTTTATGTAAAACAGTTAAATATCTATGAAAACTTTTATCTTCATCTTTTGGATTTTTTATATATAATTTAGTAATTTCATTTGTTTTTGTATTATATTCTATTGATTTTAATGGTTTTTCTAATAAAATATAAGTTTTATTTATATATTTACTTAATTTCATTGTCTTTAAAATATAAAAAATATTTATAAGTATATCTAAATTATTAACACATCCACCTATAATACTTATTTTAATATCTTCATAATTTTTTTTGAATAAACTTGTTCTATTAGTTTATATAAACAACTTAATATACAATTTTTATCTATATTACAAATAAAAGTTTTATTTATTGTATAATTATTTATGATAAGACAATAATTAAAATCAATATAACAAGTTCCTATTTTTTCAATATCATTATTTGATGATATTAAATATTCTCTAAAATTAACAATTTTAATTTTATTATTATTTTTTTTGAATGAAAAACATTTACTATTTTTTTTTAATAGAAATTTTAAGTTGCATTAAAAATTTGATTATTAAATAATTATAAATGTTTTTAATTACATTATCTTTATAATTATGTAAAAAATCTAATAAAAATTCTAATTTTATATTAGATGATATTTTATATATTATTTGATTTTCATTAAAATGTAAAATAAAATTATTTATTAATATATAATTATTTATAATAGTTAAAGGTCTAATATCTAAATTTTGTATATTAAGATTATATGATAATGGAATTTCTACTTCCATTTTAAATTTTATATAAGTGATAAATTATATTATAAATAGAATTAAATATTTATATGAGCTTTACTACTAATACCGACAAAAACAATGATGTTTTTATTTTAATTAATAAAAAATTTACTAATATTGATATATCAGAACACATTTATAATTTTTATTTAATTCTTAAATATTTTAATGGATATTTAAATACTTATAATACTAATTTATTTTTAACAAGATTTATTGATAATGATTTTTACACAAATATGATTTTAGATAGACTTGATTATAGAAATAACTTTAATATTTATTATTTAAAAAAACTTTTTAATAATGAAAAAATAATTACTAAAATTTTAAATAAAATGCCATTAATTATTAGTCATTTAAATTATGCTTATAGAAACAATGAAAACATAATTAAAAATTTATGTTCAAAAGATATTTATTTATTTAGATATGCTTCAAATAGTCTAAAAACAAATATTGATTTTATTTTAAAAATGCTTGATTTAAATATTAATATTTATTTATATATTGATGAAAATTTAAAATCTAATTTTGAAATTGCATTAAAAGCTGTTAAAAAAAATCCACATATTTTAATTTTCTTACCTGATAATTTAAGAAACAACAGTATTATTTTAGCTGCTGCATTAAAAAATAAAATTAATTAGTTTTTTTTGTTTTAATCAACTTCATCCATTGATTTTTCTTCTGGTGTTGGTGGTGCTGCGGGTCCTCCTGGTGAAAAACCTTGAGGCATTTGCATTGCTGGTGATGGTCCTTGAAGTTTCATAATAAGAGGTTGAATTTTATCTTGATATTCTTTTTGTTTACTTCTGAAAGTTTCAGCATCTGATTTTGAATTATCTTCAAACCATTTAAGCCCTTCTTCAACAAGTGGGTCAATTTGTGCCTTAATTTCATCATAATCAGGCGGTGCTCCTTCAGCTTTAGTTGCAAAACTATTTTTAACACCATAAAAGTAATTTTCATATTCATTTTTAGCTTCAATAATTTCTTTTTGTTTATTATCTTCTTCCTTAAATTTTTCTGCCGATTTAATCATTTCTTCAATTTGCTCTTTTGTTAGTCTTCCTTTATCATTTGTAATTTTAATATTATTTGTCTTACCTGTGCTTTCTTCTTTTGCTGTTACTTCTAGAATACCATTGACATCAACTGATAAATCAATTGTAATTTTAGGTTGTCCACGAGGCATTGGAGGAATTCCACTTAGATTAAATGAACCAAGAAGATTATTATCTTTAACTAATACTCTTTCTCCTTCATAAATTTTAATATCAACTCCTGGTTGATTGTCTGAATATGTTGAAAATGTTTGCGATTTCTTTGTTGGAATTGTTGTGTTTCTTTCAATGATTTTTGTCATAACTCCTCCACTTGTTTCAATTCCTAGTGAAAGTGGTGCAACATCTAGAAGTAGTAGGTCTGATGTTTTTGAACTTCCTTGTCCTGTTAGAATGGCACATTGAATAGCTGCTCCAATTGCAACAGCTTCATCTGGATTCAAACTTTTATTAAGTTGTTTTCCATTAAAATAATTTGAAAGAAGTTCTTGAATTTTTGGAATGCGTGTAGTTCCTCCAACCAATACAATCTCATCAACATCACCTTTTGAAATTTTAGCATCTGAAAGAACCTTTGAAATTGGTTCAAGTGATTTTGTGAAAAATGATTCAGCCAATTGTTCAAATTTAGCACGGCTTAGTGTAGTTGTATAATCAATTCCATCAATTAGAGATTCAATTTCAATATTTGCAACAGTTGTTGATGAAAGATTTTTCTTAGCTCGTTCAGCTGCAATATTTAGACGTTTAAGAGCTTTAGAATTTTCTTTAATATCTTTTCCATGTTTCTTTTTAATATCCGCTGCAAGATAATCGACAATAATATTATCAATATCTGAACCTCCTAAATGTGTATCTCCTGCTGTCGCTTTAACTTCAAAAATTCCACCGTCAATTGTTAGAACTGAAAGGTCATGAGTTCCACCACCTTCATCAAAAATAAGAATAGTACTCTCTTTTGTAGTATTCTTATCAAGTCCATAAGCAATAGCTGCAGCCGTTGGTTCATTAATAATACGCAGACATTCCATACCACTAATAACACACGCATCCTTGGTTGCTTGTCTTTGACTGTCATTAAAATAAGCAGGAACAGTTACAACAGCCTTTTTAACTGGATGTCCAAGATAAGCTTCAGCTGTTTCTTTAAGTCTTGCAAGAACCATCGCTGAAACTTCTTCAGGATAAAGTTTTTTATTTTCATTTTTATATTCAACATTAATAACTGGTTTATTATTTTCATCTGAATTTACATCAAATGACCATAGTTTTTTATCAGCCTGAACATATGAATCATCATATTTACGCCCAATAAGTCGCTTAATATCATATAAAGTATTTTTAGGATACATTGTAGAAACATTTTTTGATGCATCTCCTACAAGTTTTTCTTCATTTGTAAATGTTACATAAGAAGGAATAATACGTGAACCTGTTTGATGGTCTGGAATAACTTCTACTCTATCACCAATCCAAACAGCTACACAACTTGTAGTAGTTCCAAGGTCAATACCAATGCCGATATTATCCTCATTTGACATCTTTAATTATATTTGTTTTAATAAAAATATTGTAATAAATCTTTAAGTATTTTTTGAATTATATAATTAAATAATAGAATGTCAGAATATTTTAGCAAAT
>Ga0172367_10002321_pt1 | contig 26195 bp, 23 predicted proteins | sample Lak10m_FD_114542 | JGI IMG/M metagenome (GOLD analysis project Ga0172367, IMG submission 114542) | Freshwater microbial communities from Kabuno Bay, South-Kivu, Congo - kab_022012_10m | ecosystem: Environmental > Aquatic > Freshwater > Lake | place: Democratic Republic of the Congo: South-Kivu...
CTTCACGGTCAGGAGCTCCTGCAACGTGTAGGCCGCGCCGTAGGCTTCCATCGCCCACACTTCCATTTCGCCGAAGCGCTGGCCGCCATACTGCGCCTTGCCGCCCAGCGGCTGCTGGGTGACCAGCGAGTAGGGTCCGACCGCGCGGGCGTGAATCTTGTCCGCGACCAAGTGGCCGAGCTTCATCATGTAAATGAACCCGACCACGATCTCCTGATCAAAGGGCTCACCCGTGCGGCCATCGAAGAGGGTGGCCTTCCCGTGCTCGCCGACGAGCGGCTGGCCGACTTCCTTCTTGTGCAGGTCCCCGGCTTCCTTGAGGTAGCCGCGGATTTCCTTTTCCTTGATGCCATCGAAGACCGGCGTGGCAAACTTGAGGCCGAGGAATTTCGCCGCCCAGCCCAAGTGCGTCTCGAGGAGCTGACCGACGTTCATGCGCGAAGGCACGCCCAGCGGGTTCAGCACGATGTCCACCGGAGTGCCGTCCGCGAGGAAGGGGAGGTCCTCTTCGGGAACGATCTTGGCGACGACGCCCTTGTTACCGTGGCGGCCGGCCATCTTGTCGCCGACCGACAGCTTGCGCTTCGAGGCGATGTAAACTTTCACCTGCTTGATGACGCCAGGATCGACATCCTCGCCGGATTCGGCGCGGCCGACTTCCTCGTCGTGCTGCATCTGCAGGTCGTCGAACTTCTTCTTAAACGTGCCGATGATCTCGTTGATCTTGTTACGGATCGGCGACGGGTCGATTTCGATCTTGTCATAGACCTGCGCCAACTTGCGGAGCAGGGTCTTGGTGATCTTGCGGTTCGCCGGGATGATGATCTCACCGGTCTCCGCGTTGGTCACGTCGAGGGGGATTTTCTCGCCGAGCAGGATGTTCGAGAGTGCCTCAGTAAGCTGGTCGCGAAGGGTCTCGATCTTGCCCTTAAATTCGTCCTCGACGACCTTCTGGGCACGTTTGGCGTCCTTGTCCACGCTCTTGACGGGGGCGGACATGTCGGTGGGCTTTTTGGCCGAGACCTTCACGTCCATGACGATGCCATAGGTGCCGGAGGGAACCTTGAGCGAGGTGTCCTTAACGTCGGCGGCCTTCTCGCCGAAGATGGCGCGCAGCAGGCGCTCTTCGGGCGCGAGTTCCGTCTCGCTCTTCGGGGTGATTTTACCGACGAGAATGTCGCCGGGCTTGACCTCCGCGCCGATGCGGATGACGCCGTCGGGTCCGAGGTTCTTGAGCGCTTCCTCGCCGAGGTTCGGAATGTCGCGCGTGATCTCCTCGGGTCCGAGCTTCGTGTCGCGGGCCCCGACCTCAAACTCATCAATGTGAATGGACGTAAACACGTCGTCCTTCACGATGCGCTCGCTGATGAGGATGGCGTCCTCGAAGTTGTAGCCGTTCCACGGCATGAACGCGACGAGCACGTTGCGGCCAAGCGCGAGTTCGCCGCCGCCGGTGCAGGGGCCGTCGGCAATGGCCTGGCCCTTCTTGACGGTGTCGCCCTTGGCGACGAGCGGTCGCTGGTTGACGCAGGTGGCCGCGTTGGAACGCATGAACTTGCGCAGCCGGTAAATCCAGATGCCGTCCTCGGGGGCATGCTTGAGCTTCTTCTTGGTCTCGGGAATCTTCCCGTCCTTCGTGATGATGATCTGATCACCGGCCACGCTGGCGACCTTGCCGGCCTCGTCGGCGACGAGCACCGCCATCGAGTCGCGCGCCACGCGCTCTTCGAGACCCGTGGCGACAAACGGCGCCTCGGTGATCATCAGCGGCACAGCTTGGCGCTGCATGTTCGAGCCCATCAACGCGCGGTTCGCGTCGTCGTGTTCGAGGAACGGAATCAAGCCGGCCGCCACGGACACGAGCTGCTTGGGCGACACGTCCATGTAGTCGACTTCCTGCGGTTCGACGTCCACGAAGTCGCCCTTGCGGCGGCAGGTGACGGTCGGGTTGAGGAAGTGGCCCTTGTCATCGAACGGCGCGTTGGCCTGCGCAATGGTGAAGCCTTCCTCGCGGTCGCCCGTGAGGTAATCCAATTCACCGGTGATGCGGCCTTTCACAACCTTGCGGTAAGGCGTCTCGATGAAGCCGAAGTCGTTCACGCGCGCGAAGGTCGCGAGCGAGGCGATGAGGCCGATGTTCGGGCCTTCCGGCGTTTCGATGGGGCAGATGCGGCCGTAGTGCGAGGGATGCACGTCGCGGACCTCGAAGCCCGCGCGGTCGCGCGAAAGCCCCCCGGGTCCAAGCGCCGACAGGCGGCGCTTGTGGGTCAACTCGGCGAGCGGGTTGATCTGGTCCATGAACTGCGAGAGCTGCGAACGGCCGAAGAAGTCGCGCACCACAGCGGAGAGCGCCTTCGGGTTGATGAGCTTCGCGGGCGTCATCGTGTCCACTTCCTGATCGAAGAGCGTCATGCGCTCCTTGACGAGACGCTCGGTGCGGGCTAGGCCCACCCGGCACTGGTTGGCGAGCAGTTCGCCCACCGTGCGGACGCGGCGGCTGCCGAGGTGGTCAATGTCGTCCACGCTCCCCTGACCCTTCTTCAGTTTGAGGAGATACTTGGTGGACTCAACGAGGTCCTGCTTAGTGAGGATGCGGGAGGTCGCGGTGTCACCGAAGTTGAGCTTCTGGTTGATCTTGTAGCGGCCCACACGGCCCAGGTCGTAGCGCTTCGGATCGAAGAACAGGCGCTTGATGAGTGCGCGCGCGTTGGCAGCAGTGGGCGGATCGCCGGGGCGCAGGCGGCGGTAGATGTCCTTGAGCGCCTCCTCCTCGTTCTTGGTCGGATCCTTCTTGAGGCACTTGATGATGATGCCGTCGTCCACGGAGGTGTCCACGACCTTGATCTTGCTCACGCCGAGCTCGGCGATCTGCTTGACGACCGCCTTGGACAGCGGCTCGAAGGCACGGGCGACGACGATATTCTTGTCGGCGTCAATCGCGTCTTCGACCAGCACCTTGTTGGCGATGTCTTCGAGACCTTCGGCCTTTTTGACCGGGATTTCCTCGATATCGTAGAAGAGCTTGATGATCTCCTCGTCCGTGCCGCGGATCACGTCCTTCTTGGGCTTCTCGTCGCCATCGAGGAACGCGAGCGCGCGGAAGAGCGTCGTGGTGAGAAACTTCCGGCGGCGCTTTTTGCGGTCCAGATAGACGTAGAGCATGTCGCTCGTGTCGAACTGGGCCTCATACCAGGAGCCACGGTCGGGAATGATGCGGAAGCTGTGGAGCTTCTTGCCGTTCGGGTGCGTCGCCTCCTCGAAGGCGAGGCCCGGTGAGCGGTGCAACTGGCTGACGATGACGCGCTCCGCGCCGTTGATGACGAACGTGCCCTGCGGGGTCATGAGCGGCAGTTCGCCCATGAACACCTTTTCTTCCTTCGCGCCGCGCGTCTCGTCGCGGAGGCGGAAGGTCACGTGCAGGGGTGCGCCGAACGTCAGACCCTCGCGGATGCTGTCAAGCCAGTTGAGCTTGGGGTCGCCGATCTCGAAACCGGTGTATTCCAGCACGGTCTTGCCGTCGTAGCTCTCGATGGGAAAGACCTCGCGGAAGACGGCCTCCAGCCCGACGTTCTTGCGCTTGGACGGCGTAACCTGCGTCTGGAGGAACTCGACGTAGGAGTTGACCTGGATTTCGATCAGGTTCGGCGGAACCACGGGTTCCTTGATCTTGCCGAAGTTGATGCGTTCTGCGTTTCGCGTTGCCATGGTCTGATTCGGGCTGGCCCGGCACCCGCCGGGCGGTTTCATTTCGAGACGAAAAGAGGCTGGCTCCCGGGTCGCCCCGGAAGTCGGCCATCAAAAATTCAAATGCTACTTCTGCAACAAATCTGGTTCCCGCGCCGCGCCGCCTCCCGCGGGGGAAGGGCGGGCGACGGCCGGTGTGGCCGCCGCCCGCTCGACGGCAAGCTTACTTGAGTTCGACCTTCGCGCCGGCGTCCTCGAGCTTCTTCTTGGCGGCCTCGGCATCAGCCTTGTTCGCGCCTTCGAGCACGGGCTTGGGAGCGCCTTCAACCAGCGCCTTGGCCTCGGCGAGGCCCAGACCGGCCTTGACCTCACGGACGGCCTTGATGACGCCAATCTTGTTGGCACCGGCTTCCTTGAGGATCACGTCGAAGGTGTCCTTGGCGGCGGCGGCAGGAGCGGCGGCAGCGCCACCAGCGGCGGCTCCACCAGCGGCGGCGACGGCCACCGGAGCGGCGGCGGTCACGCCCCACTTGCTCTCCAACTGCTTCACCAGGTCAGCGGCTTCCAGAACGGTCAGCGCGCTCAACTCGTCAACCAACTTTGCAATGTCTGCCATGTTTTCTTTCCGTAGTCTCGTCGCCCCCGGAGCCCCGGGGATTTGAGCCGGCAGCCGCCGGCCGACGATTCACTCTGTGTGTTTCGTTGTTTGTTTCCCCGCCGGCAACAGGCCGGCGGAAAGCGTTCAGGCGGGCTTTTCGGCCTTGGCCTTGATGACCCGGGCAATCTGCGAGCCCGGGGTGTTGATGAGGGCCGCCAGCTTCTGGGCCGGAGCCTGCAGCACACCCAGCAGCTTGCCGCGCAGCTCCTCGAGCGACGGAAGGTCGGCGAGGGCGATGATGTCCGTGCCTTCGAGGCGCTTGTTGCCGAGGTGGCCGAACTTGAGCTTCGGCTTCTCGAACTCGGCGGCGAAGTTCTTCAGCGCCTTCGAGGCGGCGGTGACATCCTTCTGGCCGGTGACGACGGCTAGCTGGCCGGCGAGTGCCCCCGACAGGTCGGCGAGCCCGGCTTCCTTGGCCGCGATCCGGAAGATGCTGTTTTTGACGACGTGCATCTCCGCGCCGCTCTTGCGGAGACGGGAACGCAGCTCGTTGAACTGGGTCACCTTGAGACCCGTATAGTCCACAACGATGAAGAACGGCGAGGCGTTGAGCCGCGCGACGTATTCTGTGGTGATAAGTTTCTTTTCGGCACGCATGGTAGGTGTCTCGGTTGAGGTTAGGCGGCGACGAATTCCTTGGTGTCCACGCGGACGCCCGGGCTCATGGTAGCCGAGAGGGTGCAGCTGAGAATGAAGACACCCTTTGCACTGGCAGGCTTGGCCTTCGCGACCGCTTCGATGACCGCGCGGGCATTCTCCTCGATGTGCTCGGGCTTGAAGGCTGCCTTGCCGACGGGAACGTGGACGTTGCCCGCCTTGTCCACTTTGAACTCGACGCGGCCCGCCTTGACTTCTTTGACCGCCTTGGCGGTGTCATCGGTCACGGTGCCGGTTTTCGGGTTGGGCATCAGGCCGCGAGGACCCAGCACCTTGCCGAGCTTGCGCACCTCCACCATCGCTTCGGGGGTGGCCACGGCGATGTCAAAGTCCACCCAGCCACTGGTGCACTTGGCGATCATGTCATCGAAGCCCACATGCTCCGCGCCCGCCGCACGGGCGGCATCGGCGCCGGGGCCGGGCTTGGCGAACACGAGCACCCGCACGACCTTGCCGGAGCCGTGGGGCAGCGGGACGGTGCCGCGCACCATCTGGTCGCTTTGCTTCGGATCGACGCCGAGGCGGAACGCCAGGTCGACGGTCTCGTTGAATTTGGCCTTCTCGAACTTGGTGAGGGCTTGGACGGCCTCCTTCAGCGGGAGGGCCTTCTTGCCTTCGACCAACTTCGCATTCTTCTGGTAACGCTTGCTGGGCATTTTATTTGGTGCGGTGCATGCGGACGCAAAGCGCCCTCCCGCGTTTATGGTTTAACCGACAACTTCAATTCCCATGCTCCGGGCCGTGCCGGAGATGAGGCGCACGGCGGCGTCCTCACTGTTCACGTTCAGGTCCTTCTGCTTCAGCTTCACGATGTCGAGGATCTGCTTGCGCGTGACCTTGCCGACCTTGTCCTTGTTCGGGGCCTTGGAGCCGGAAGCGATGCCGGCGGCCTTCTTGAGCAGGATGGACGCGGGCGGGGACTTGTAAACGCAGGTAAAGGACTTGTCCTGGTATACCGTGATGATGACGGGAATGACCAAGCCGGCCTGATCCTTGGTGGCCGCGTTGAATTCCTTGCAGAAGGCCATGATGTTCACGCCGTGCTGGCCGAGCGCCGGGCCGACGGGCGGCGCGGGGTTGGCCTGGCCGGCGGCGATAGCCAGCTTGATTTGTCCGGTGACTTTCTTTGCCATAAGGGGATGAGGATGCCTGCGTTGCTGTCGCTGCGAATGCTTGGGTTTTAGGCTTTTTCGACCTGCCAGTATTCAAGCTCGACCGGCGTGTTGCGGCCGAAAATGTTGACGGTGACTTTCAGTTTGCCGCGCGCGGGGTCGATCTCCTCGATGACGCCGCTGAAATTCAGGAACGGGCCGTCGTTGATCTTGATCGTCTCGCCGACCTCGAAGTTGACCTTCGGCTTCTCCGTGTCCTCCGACTCGGTGACCTGGGCCTTGATGACGTCGATCTCTTCGCGGCTGACGGGCACGGGACGTTCCCCGCCCACGAAGCCGATGATTCCGGTGGTCTCGCGGATGAAATACCAAGGCCTGTCCAGCAGCCGGCGGTTTTCGTCCAGCAGCACCATGTCAATGTAGACGTAGCCGGGATGGAGCTTGCGGTTGGTGACCGTCTTCTTCTGGTTGCGGACCTCAACCACCTTCTCCATGGGGACGAGGACTTCCTTGATGTAGTCCTGCATCTCCTCGGTCTTGATGCGCTTCTCGATGTTGTCGCGGACCTTGAGCTCCTGACCGGAGAGGGTGTGAATGGCGAACCACTGGCTTTGCATGGCGGCTGTGCGGTTAAAAGTTGTTCAGCATCTTCACGAACATGCTGATGAGAAAATCCGCACCCACCGTGAAGGCGGCCACAATCCCCGTGCTGACGATGACGACGACCGTCGAACCCTTGAGTTCGTCGCGGGAGGGCCAGGTGCACTTGCGGAGCTCGACTTTCGTCTCCTCCACGTAGGTGCCCAACCGGAGCAGGTGGCCTTTCTGCCAAGCCCAGAAGAACACGGCAACCACGATGCCCAGCAGGATGTATTGCCAAACTTGCACGTCTGTTTCTTTCGGTTCGTCTTCGTCTGCGTCCGGCGTGGCGGAGGGGGAGGGATTCGAACCCCCGTTGGGTGTTTAGCCCAAAGCGGTTTTCAAGACCGCCGCGATAGACCACTCTGCCACCCCTCCGGGGCCCCGGCACTGGCACGGCGTGAGGGACTCGAACCCCCAACCAACGGTTTTGGAGACCGCTACTCTACCAATTGAGCTAACGCCGTATCGCCATTGAATGCCTTTGCTCAGAGAGACGAAAGGGGGCGCGGGGCTTTCACCCCGCGCTCCCCGGTTAAGTTGTTAATCTCAGGAAACGATGTCGCTGACCCGGCCGGCACCGATGGTGCGGCCGCCTTCGCGGATGGCGAAGCGTTGGCCCTTTTCCATCGCGACACCCACGATCAACTCCACGTCCACGGAGACGTTGTCGCCGGGCATCACCATTTCCACGCCCGTCGGGAGCGTGATGTTGCCCGTCACGTCCGAGGTGCGGAAGTAGAACTGCGGACGATACTTGTTGAAGAACGGGGTATGGCGGCCACCCTCATCCTTGGTGAGGACGTAAACCTCGGCCTTGAACTTGGTGTAGGGCTTGATGGTGCCCGGCTTGGCCAGCACCATGCCGCGCTCCACTTCTTCCTTCTTCGTGCCGCGCAGCAGCACGCCGACGTTTTCGCCCGAGCGGGCTTCGTCGAGCAGCTTGCGGAACATTTCAATGTCCGTCGCCGTGGTCTTGCGGGTCTCCTTGAGGCCGACGATCTCAACTTCTTCCATCTTCTTGATGATGCCGCGCTCCACACGACCGGTCACGACGGTGCCGCGACCTTCGATGTTGAACACGTCCTCGATGCACATGAGGAAGGGCTTGTCCACTTCGCGAACCGGCTCGGGGATGAAGGTGTCGATCGCGGCGAGCAATTCGGCGATGGCCTTCTCGCCCTCGGGCGTGCCGGCCATGGCGGCGGTGGCGCTGCCCCGGATGACCGGGGTCTTGTCACCGGGGAACTGATACTTGGAGAGCAGGTCGCGGATTTCCATCTCGACGAGGTCGAGCAACTCGGGATCGTCCACGAGGTCCACCTTGTTCAGGAACACCACGATGGCGGGCACGCCGACCTGGCGAGCCAGGAGGATGTGCTCACGGGTCTGGGGCATCGGGCCGTCAGCGGCGGACACCACTAGGATGGCGCCGTCCATCTGGGCCGCGCCGGTGATCATGTTCTTGACGTAGTCGGCGTGGCCGGGGCAGTCCACGTGCGCGTAGTGGCGCTTGTCGGACTCATATTCGACGTGGGAGGCCGCGATGGTGACGGTCTTGGACTCGTCGCGCACCGTGCCGCCCTTGGTGATGTCGGCGTAGGAAATCGCGGGAGCCAAGCCCTTGCGGTTCTGGACCGCGACGATGCAGGCCGTGAGGGTGGATTTGCCGTGGTCAACGTGGCCGATGGTGCCGACGTTCACGTGGGGTTTCGTCCGTTGAAACGCTTCTTTTGCCATTTGCGATGTTCTGTTTAGGTTTGTCTCTACGTTGTCCGACCGTTACCGACCGGCCTTAAATCTGGAGCCCATGACCGGGCTTGAACCGGTGACCTCGTCCTTACCAAGGACGTGCTCTGCCAACTGAGCTACATGGGCGAAAACTATTTTTCACCCGTCTCGGCTTTCAGCCCCGTCAGGGGAAAAAAAACCCATCGGCCTGTTTGCCCTGCTGTCGCAACCGGGCCGATGTGTCTGTAATTCTGCTGACGGCTCTTGTGAACCGGGCGCACAAACTATGCCGCAGCGCAATGGAGTCAACATTTTTTCTGGACTTTCTTCTCCCATCCCCGTGCCTCCCCTTCCCTGACCACCCCGCCCACGCCAGCTACCCAGCCATTTCAACCGCCCCGCGCCATCCGTTCAAGCCCCGAAAACCACGCTTGAACCATACGAATTGACACGGCAGCAAGCGATCGAGCTTCGATGCCCCCGAATGCAGCCGCCCTCCCGCTGCCCCCCGACCAAGGTGCGGTGGCCCAAGTCTTCCCCTCGCTTCCCACCAGGCTGATCGTCCATAGACCTTTCCCGCGCGAAGGCATGGACTATCAGTCATGCCGAAACGTGACCCCGTCCTGGCCGCCCTCGGGCAGAACGTCCGCCACCACCGCGAAACCCGCGGCCTGACGCAGGAGAAACTCGCCGAACGGGCGAGCCTCGACCCCACCTACATGCGCGGGCTGCGCAACCCCGGCATCAAGAACGTCGCCCGGCTCGCCAAGGCGCTCGGCCTCACCACGGCGGAACTTTGCAAAGGGGTGGTCGCGTGAGCGGAAAGGCCCCACCGCGTAGCAGCGGACGTGAGTCCGCTCAAACCTCCCGCGCCGGCAAAGCTCAGAGCCGACTCACGTCGGCTGCTACCTTCAAGGAAGACGCACCGCCTTACACTGTTGCGGCGGTCTGTGACCGCCGGGCCGGGGAGGAACGGCGCTCACAGAGCGCCGCCACAGGCTTGGGTCAAGGCCCCGCCTTGCGCTTCATTGACCTCTTCTGCGGCATCGGCGGATTCCGGCTCGCGTTTGAGCGCGCGGACGCGCACTGCGTCTTCTCCAGCGACTGGGACCGGTTCAGCCGCCAGACCTACGCCGCAAACTTCGGCGAGACGCCGCACGGCGACATCCATTCCGTGGTCGTGGCCGACATCCCCAAGTTCGACATCCTCCGCGCCGGCTATTCGTGCCGGACGATTATTACTCATCGGCAATAAACCTTCGGACTCAGGTCTATAGACTATGAGTCATGCCAAAACGTGACCCTGTCCTTGCGAAGCTTGGAACGAACATACGCAGGAGACGAGAAGGCCTGGATTTCTCACAGGAAACCCTCGCGGAAAAGGCGGGCCTCGACCAGACCTACATCAGCGGAATCGAATGCGGGAAGCGGAATCCCGGCATCAAGAACGTTGCTCGCATCGCCAAGGCACTTGAAGTCACGACTGCGGAGCTTTGCAAGGGGGTGGGCGCGTGAACACTGCCGGGACAAAGCAGCGGAAAATCCGGGCACTCGACATGTTCTGCGGAGCGGGCGGCAGCAGTTGGGGCGCGCGTGAGGCGGGCGTTGAAATCGTCGCCGCGTTCGACCTCTGGCCGCTGGCCGGCGAGGCGCATGACGCGAACTTCCCCGAAGCCGAATTCATCCCTGGGCGGTTGGAGGAACTGGACGTTGATGCGCTGGTGAAGCGACTGGGACCGATTGACCTCATCCTCGCCTCGCCGGAATGCACGAACCACAGCCCGGCCAAGGGCAACAAGCCACGCTGCGAGCAGAGCAAGGACACCGCGTTTCAAGTTGTGCGCTTTGCCGAGGCGTTTCAGCCGCGCTGGATTGCCATCGAAAACGTCGTGAACATGCGGAAATGGACACGCTACGCCGAGTTCAAGGCCGCGTTGGAAAAGCTTGGCTATCACTTACAGGAGCAGGTTTTGAACGCCGCCCATTTCGGCGTGCCGCAGTCGCGACGACGCTTGTTCCTCGTCGCTGACCGGCAGCAGATGCCGTCCAAGGTGGTGCCACGAAAGACCGAGCCGAAGAAGATCGCCGACATCGTGGACCTGAACGGCACGTATCGGTGGACGCCACTGCGTCAGCCGAACCGCGCGAAGCCCACTCTCGAAAGAGCCGAACGCGGATTTGCCGCGCTCGGGAAGACCAGCCCATTCCTTCTTGTCTATTACGGGTCGGACGGCAGCGGTGGCTGGCAACGGCTGAACCGCCCGCTGCGCACCATCACCACCGTGGACCGCTTCGCGCTGGTGAAGCCGGATGCAGAACACGGCCACGTCATGCGGATGTTGCAGGTGCCGGAGCTTCAGGCCGCGATGGGCATGCCGCCGAAGATGAAGTTTGAAACCGGCTCGCGACGAGAGCGCATCAAGATGATTGGCAACGCGGTCTGCCCGCCGGTGATGCGGCAGGTGGTTACACAGCTAATCTCCGGAAACGCCTAGAATGCCATCGCCCAACAACCTCGTTTTCCGTGTCAAGCCGCGCCTGCTTCGTTTGCTCGGCGATCAACTTATTCGAGACGCGAACTTGGCGGTGTTTGAGCTGGTCAAGAACGCATACGACGCTGACGCAACGTGTTGTTTAGTCGATCTGGAGCACCCCGACAGTCCGTCCAGAGCACGGATCGAAATTGCCGATGACGGGTGCGGTATGGATGAGGAGATTCTCCGAAATGTTTGGATGGTGATAGCTACTGATTTCCGAGCAGAGCAGCGTGCTGCCAAGCAACGCACGCCACGCTTCAAGCGGTTTCCATTAGGAGAAAAGGGGCTGGGTAGATTGTCCGTTCACAAGTTAGGTCGCTTCATTCGCCTTATCACTCGAGTGAAAGGCGGGGAGGAATTTGTGATCGAGTTCGACTGGGACCGTCTGGAAAGCACAGATGAACTTCAACATGCGGCAGTCAAGCTGGTTCGCCGCGATCCAGAGACATTTCCGGGAAGCAAGCACGGCACCAAAGTGGAAGTTACGCTACTTAGGGAAACTTGGGCGCGGGGTGAACTTCGGCGTTTGCACCGGGCAGTAAATAGTTTGTGCTCGCCTTTCAATGGCCCGACGGACTTTGAGGTCCTGTTGTCCGCACCTGGCTGCGAGGGATGGCTGGAGAATATGTTTACTTCAGACCAAGCGAACGACTGCGCAATTTATCATGTTAAGGGCTGGTTTGAAGGTCACGAAGCGAAGTTTGACTACAAGTTTACCCCGCCAGCCGATTTCTCCAATAAGTTGAATGCGCGCGCGGAGAAAGTGTGGGTTCGTCAACTTGAGAAAAAGGATGGGCGCAAAAGCATCCCATTAGACCTGGGCGCAGAGACGGTTACCGTCGCCGCCATTAAAAACCTCTCCACGCTTCGAGCCAAACTCGTCGGACATGAAACTCCAATTTCCGAATGGGTTTGGCGTCAATTCTCCGACGAGATTCGGCAGGCTCTGACAAAAGCTCCGCAGGATGAGGACGAGATCAAAATGGTGGAGACCGCACTGCTGAAGGGTCTCAATAAAATCATCTCAGGTGATTCAATTTATGAAGCGCACCGTTTTGATGGAATTGTTTTGACCGACCGCACTCGAGAGTTAATTGAACAGGGAGCAAGTAAGGATCTCCAGAAAAGGCTCAACAGGCTGTTGCTTTCGGATGCCTTCCCATCTGAGATCTCTACCGGTCACGAAATTGGAAAGGTCGAATTCGAATTCTGGCTCTTCGACCGAGACACGATGGTGCTTAAGGCGGTCACGGCTGACGTAAAGGGTCTAAAAGACTACCTCGACGAAAATGGTGGTGTTCGTATCTACCGTGACGGCATCCGAGTGTATGATTTTGGCGAACCTGGAAACGATTGGCTGAATCTGGATATTCGTCGGGTAAACACTCCGACGGTTCGGACTAGTAACAATCAGATTCTAGGCGCACTTAGGCTTGATGCGACCAAGAGCAGTGCGCTTCGAGAAAAATCAAATCGTGAGGGGTTCATCGAGACGCCCGCGTATGCAGACTTTCGTGAGGCAGTGCTTTGCGTTTTGACGAATGTAGAAGCGGAAAAAAACAAGGACCAGAAGCGTCTGAAGGAAGTGCTCGGAAAGGGGACGGGGCAGAAAATCTTTACGAAGCTGACGGAGCTCCGAGGGGTGCTTGAGGACAAGGGGATATTGGCAGATGTGGAGCCGAAGCTCAAAGCGGTGGAGAAAGAGTTTGAGATCTACCGCGACCAACTCCTGCATGCAGCCGTGCCAGGGCTTTCTCTCGGCATCATGCTGCATGGGGCGGAGAAGATTCTCGACGAGTTGCGAGCGGCGACGAGGCAGAACGCTGAACCTGAGCGTGTGAAGGAACTCGTTGATCGCCTTTACCGGGCCATGCGGCCGGTTACCAACCTCTTGAAAAACCCGGCCGTCGCCAAGACGTCGGCGTCGATGCTCATCAAAGAGGCTATTTTTTCGACCGAACTACGTTTGAAGCGGCATGGCATCGAGCTGTCGGACGGAACGAAGGATGGATGCGCGGATTTCAAAGTGGAGGGGTCGAAGCAGATGTTGGTCGCCTCCCTCACCAACCTGATCGACAACTCCATTCACTGGTTGGAGGTGAAGAACCCGAGGAAGAAGAAGCTGCTGATCTCGACGACCAATGATTTGGAAGGTGGTCCAGCCATCGTTGTCGCGGACAACGGGCCTGGCTTTGGCAACGACGATCCCGAGGATTTGATTGCTCCATTCTTTTCGCGTCGCAACGGTGGAATGGGCTTGGGCCTCTACATCGTCAACGAAGTGATGCGCACGAATAAAGGCCGGCTCGTGTTTCCTGATTCTGGAGACATTGAACTGGCCGGCGAATTCGATGGCGCTGTCGTAGCACTTCAATTCCCTCAAATGGCATGATCCCACGACTTGCATCCCCATCGGTATGCGTCATCGACGACGAAGAAAAGGACTATGGCCCAATCCTAGACGCGCTTATGAAGCTCGGCTTGGGATGTGTTCATGTGCGCGGAAAGAGCGGCGATCCGCTTCCGCCAAGGCCTTTCGAAGCGCTTCGGTTGGTTTTCACCGACCTACACCTCTCTGGACAAGTTGGGAAAGGAGCGGCGTCCCATACCGCAAACGTGGTCAAAAAGGTTGTTTCAGCCGAATGCGGTCCGGTGCTGCTCGTAGTCTGGAGCAAGTATGCTGGTGATCCGGCTGGGGATGCCTCGCTTCCACCGGAGGATCAGCCGACGGAAGCTGATTTATTTAAGGCTGAACTTCTAAGTTCGGAACCGAAGTTCAAAGGGAGGCTGGTGTTCGCTGAGATGCCGAAGCCGAAACTCCCTGACAGACCGGCCGTCGAAGAATGGGTCAAAACGCTTCAACTGGAGGTTGAGAAGGTTCTCAAAACAATCGGTGCGTTTGATATTCTTTGGACGTGGGAAGCTCTTGCTCGTGACGCTGGCATCGAAGTCACTGAAACGCTCACAAACCTCACGGAAGCGAACGTGTCAGACACAGAACCATTGGAGATTAAGCTGAAGTTGATGCTACGGCTACTGGCCCAACAGCAGGCTGGCCCGGACAGTTCTGCCGCCACGGTGCCACGGCATTTGTTGACGGTATTCTCTCAAATCGGCCTGGACGTTTTGGAGGCCGAATCCTCAGTTGCTGAATTGGAAGCACACGCTGGATGGCTTGCCGAAAGGCTTCCTGACGAAATCAGGAAGAAGCATCGCTCCGCGAAGTTGAATGCAGCGCTACTGACTTCCGCAGCAGCACCCAGTTTCGCTACGTTCATGCCGGGCACTATTTTCGATGTCTCGGACACTGTGGCTTTCACTGCTGCGACGGGGTTTTCAGTCGAGAGATTGCAGCGCGACTGTTTTGAAGGAGATCCCGACAAAAGCCCGGCGTTTGCAGACTTCAAAGAGCGGACGAAGCCAGTCCTTCTAGAAATCACTCCCGCGTGCGACTTTCATCAGGGACACAGGCGCTGTGCAACGCTTCTCGCTGGGTTGGCCTTTCCGGGCGATCTCCAAAAGAGGGCGAACGCCAAGGACGCCTGCAAATCGACACCTGTTTTTGAAGACCGCCACTCCATTCCGGTTGGAGATGTTGGTTTTGTCTTTTGTGGTCGATACCGCTTCACAACATCCGTTGACCAGCACCCCGCATGGCTGCGTCCGAGACTTCGCTTGCGAGACATGCTGGTGACCGATATCCGCAACTGGCACTCGAGCCAAGCTTCACGGGTTGGTTTCCTTTCCTTCTAACTGGGGAACTCTGCTAATCCGGTCAAATCCGATGCCACCACGGCGAAACCTATCAGCCAGAGTTCGGGTGAACCTAGCTCGGCTGTCGGACGAAGATCTTCTGTTGCTTCGCGCGGACCTTCGCGCCGAGATGCGCAAGCGAGGGATTGCCGATTCAGTGGGAGCGGTCGGGGAACAGTTGGCCATCGAACACTTTCGCAAGACACCGGGCCTGCCCAAATTGCAACTGGCTCCGCGCGGCACGAAGAACGTGGACGCCCTTTCCCGCAATGGCGACCGCTTCTCCATCAAGACCGTTTGCGAAGGCTCGAAGACGGGCACCATCTACCCGGAAGCCGATGACCGCGACAAACAACTCTTCGAGCATGTCCTCATTGTGAAGCTGGCCGAGGATTGGTCGCTCGAATCTATCCATCAACTCTCTTGGGCTGATTTCGTGAAAGTGCGCTCATGGGACAAGCGCATGAATGCCTGGTATGTCGGCATCTCCGCTCGCACACTCGGTGCCGCTGCCTTGGTCTTCAAGTCTGAGCCGATTGCTGGCGCGTGAGCCAGTTCCGCGTGGCGTCGAAGAACATCGCCGCGCTCTACGAGTCGGTGGAGACGGTGGAGGTGTGAAGAGTTCAACGCAAGGACGCAAGGGCGCAAAGGCGCGAGAACGGCCGGGGCAAACTTCCCTTCTCTGATTCCCCAATTTGCGGCTCCGCGTCTTGGCGTCTTGGCGTTATACCCTTCCCGTGCCTGACGTGTTCACCAAAGCCAAGCGCAGCGACGTGATGTCGCGCATCCGGTCGCAGGGCAACGCGCGGACGGAGCTGGCGCTGGTGCGGGTGTTCCGCGCGCACGGCATCACGGGGTGGCGCAGACATCTGAAGTTGAGAGTGGGGGAGTTGAGGGTTGAGAGTCGGAAACCAGCGCGTCCGGCCGGACACCTTGCCTCTCAACGCTCAACGCTCAACGCTCGACTCGCCGTCCGCCCCGATTTTGTCTTTCACAGGCAACGGCTCGCGGTGTTTGTGGACGGCTGTTTCTGGCACGGCTGTCCGCAGCACGGGACGAGGCCAAAGGGGAACGCGGCATTCTGGCAGCGGAAGTTCGCGGCGAACATTGCGCGGGACCGGCGGGTGAACCGGGCGTTGCGCCGCGCGGGCTGGCGCGTGCTGCGCATCTGGGAGCACGAGCTGAGGCAGTGCGGCAGGCGGAACGCGGAACGCGGCAGGGGGAAAAGACGTTCGCCACCTTCTCCCCGGCGCGGAGCAGGCCCCCGCGCCGTTCGGGGCGGAGCGGGGGCGGCGGCGCGGCTGGTGGGGCGGTTGCGGCGGGCATTGGCCGGCCGGCCTGGGGACTTTACGGCGTCGCCGGGGCTCCCCTACCCTGCCGGGGCATGACGGTCCCGCCGTTTCAAACCCGCCGCGCGACGCTGGATGATCTCCCGGCGCTGCGGCCATTGTGGGAGGCGGAGCGGCTGGATGCGGGGGCGCTGGAGAAGCGGCTCACGGAGTTCCAGGTGGCGTGCGACGAGACGGGCCGGGTGGTGGCGGGGATCGGGCTGCAGCGGCACCAGCAGCACGGGCTGCTGCACAGCGAGGTGTTTGCGGATTTCGGGCAGGCGGACACGTTGCGGCCGGTGTTGTGGGAGCGGCTGCGGGTGGTGGGGCGCAACCACGCGCTGGCGCGGATGTGGACGCGCGAGGGCTCGCAGTTCTGGCGCGGGCTGGGGTTTGACCCGCCGGACGAGGAGCAGCGGGCGCGGTTTCCGGAAGTTTTCGGCGCGGCCGAGGCGGGGCCGCTCTACACGCTCAAGGTGCGCGATGACCCGTTTGCGGACATGACGCCGGAGCAGGAGGAGGCGATGCTCAAGCAGCACCTGCGCGCGGATACGGAAAAGATGCTGCAGCAGGCCCGGACCCTGCGGACGTTGGCGTATATCGCCAGCGCGGTGTTCGTGATCGTGCTCGCCATCTGTGCGCGCTACCTGTGGAGCTACCGACGGCGGCAGGACCGGCCGGCGGTGCCGCGCCCGCGGTTTTGACGGTGCCGGGCGGCAGAAAGGCCCCACGGGCGAAAATCAGTTCTTGCGCGGCAGCCAAGCGCATGGCTAACCTCCCGCTCCTTTTCAATAAGGAACCGGGGCGAAGCGCGCCCGAAAAGCGCGGCGCACCGGCGAAACGAAACGATTTTATGCCAGTCAGAATCCGTTTGAAGCGAGTCGGCGCGCGCAATACGCCGGTGTTCCGTGTGGTGGTGGCCGATGGCCGCAGCCCGCGCGACGGCAAGTTCATCGAGGAAATCGGCACCTACCTGCCGGGCCAGAAGGACAACAACTTCAAGCTCAACCTCGAACGGGCCGATTACTGGGTGAGCCAGGGCGCACAGCCCAGCGACACCGTGGCGAGCTTCATCCGCAAGGCCCGCCGCGCCGCCGCCGCAGCCAAGTAAACCGCCATGCAGGCCTTCCTCGAATACGTCGTGAAGGGCCTGGTGGACCGGCCCGACGCGGTGACGGTCACGCCGGTGGAGCAGTCCGGCCAGACGCTTTACGAACTGCGCCTGCACCCGACCGACGTGGGCAAGATCATCGGCAAGCAGGGCGCCACGATCCAAGCCATCCGCGCGCTGACGCAGGTGGGCGCCGCCAAACGCGGCCAGCGCTGCACGGTGGAGATCATTGAAGACTGACCGGCGCGAGCCGGAAGCGCGACCGGGACCGCGCAACCCCGAGCATGAAGATTGACGTGCTCACCCTGTTCCCGGGGATGTTTGCGGGGCCGCTGGACGAGAGCATCGTCAGGCGCGCCCGCGAGGCAGGCAAGCTGGACCTGCACATTCACAATTTGCGGGACTTTACGCACGACCGGCACCGCACGGTGGACGACCGTCCATTCGGCGGCGGACCGGGAATGCTGTTGAAGCCCGAACCGCTCTTTGAAGCTGTTGAGCATCTGAAAACCGCGGCGACGCGGGTGATCCTGCTTGGCCCGGCTGGCCGGCAGTTCACCCAGTCCATAGCGCGCGATCTGGCGCAGCAGGAGCACCTGTTGCTGGTCTGCGGCAGCTATGAGGGCTACGACGAACGGGTCCGCCAGGCACTGGCGCAGGACGAGCTGTCCATCGGGGATTACGTCCTGACCAACGGTGCGCTGCCGGCAATGGTCATCGTGGACTGTGTGACGCGCCTGCTGCCCGGCGTGCTGGGCGACGACGAAAGCGCGCGGGATGAATCCTTCAGCCACGGGCTGCTGGAGTATCCGCACTATACGCGGCCGGCGGAGTTCCGGGGCATGAAGGTCCCTGACGTGCTCCTCTCCGGCAACCACGCGGAAATTGAGAAATGGCGGCGCGAACAGGCGAAGCAGCGCACGCGCGAACGCCGGCCCGATCTGCTCGACGGCAAAAGCTAGACTGTAGCGGCGGTCCCTGACCGCCAACCGAACAAAACCAGAAACCCGGCGGTGACACACCGCCATGCAACCGAATCCGATTTTATGAACCAGGCACTACTCGACAAGATTCACGGCGAACAGCTCCGCAAGGACAAGGCGGCCTTCAATGTGGGCGACACCGTCAAGGTCCACACCAAGGTCGTCGAAGGCGACAAGGAACGCATCCAGATCTTCACCGGCGTCGTCATCGGCCGGCGCGGTCGCGGGCTGGAAGAGTCCTTCACGGTGCGCCGCATCAGCTACGGCGAAGGGGTCGAACGCATTTTCCCGGTGAACTCCCCGCGCGTGGACAAGATCGAGGTCGAGCGCCAGGGCCGCGTGCGCCGCGCCAAGCTGACCTACCTGCGCAAGCGCGTGGGCAAGGGCGCAACCGCCGTGAAGGAGAAGGAAGCCCGGCTGGTGCCCGGAGCCGCCGCGGCGGCCGCCGCGAAGTAACCGGCACGTGCCAAACCATTTGCGCAGGGGCGGAACTGAGGTTCCGCCCCTGACTTTTTTGCGTTGGGCTTCCGCCCGGGGAGCGGCGGCGTTATGCTCCCGGCCGTGAAGCCCGTCTTCGAGCAGACCCCGCGCCGGCAGTGGGAGTCGTTCCACTGCGAGGTGGTGCGCGGGCCGGGCTACGGCGCGGCGTGGCACTTTCATCCCGAGTTCCAAATCACGCTCGTCCTCAAAAGCACCGGCTACCGGCTGGTGGGTGACAACATCACGCCGCTCGCGCCCGGTGACCTCGTGCTCGTGGGGGCGAACCTCCCGCCCGTCTGGCAGCAGGATCCCGAGGGCGGCCGCGGTGCGGTCCACGCGATCGTGATCCGCTTCCTGGCCACGTTTCTGGGCCGCGACTTTCTGGAGCTGCCCGAGGCGGAGACGGTGAAACGCCTGCTGCGCCGGGCCGCGCGCGGACTCCGCGTGATCGGCCGCACGCGCGACGCGGTGGCGGAGCGGTTGCAGCGCCTGCCCGCCGTCCACGGCCTGCAACGCGTGGCCGGGCTGCTCGAAATCCTCGAGCTGCTCGCCCGTTCAAAGGAGCTCCACCCGATTGCCAGCGCGGGGTTTGTGCCAAGCCTGGCCGGCGAGGACCAGGGCCGCATGGAGCGCGTCATCGCGCACATCCAAACGCACCTGACCGGCGACGTGGACCGGGCCGGAGCCGCACGCGCCGCGCACCTGAGCGAGGGCGCGTTCAGCCGTTTCTTCAAGCTGCGCACGGGCAAAACGCTGCCCGAATACGTGAACGAGCTGCGCGTGGGGCGCGCGTGCCGGCTGCTGGCCGACGGCGAACGCAAGGTCACGGACATCGCGCTGGACTGCGGCTTCCGCAACCTCGCCAACTTCAACCGCCGCTTCCGCGCCATCACGCGCCGGACCCCCCGCGAATACCGGGAGCAGTTGCGGCGCAGCGCGGGCTGACGGGAAATTTGCTCGTTCGCCGCCGCCGCCCGCGTTACGAATCCGCCATGCACCACGGTGAAATCTGCGGCCGCCACTTCGCCAGCGGCCAGCCGCTCCGCGTAAAGTGGAGCGATGGCGTCATCTCGGAAGTCAGCCCGGCCGCGAATGACACGGGCGAGGTCTGGCTCGCGCCCACGCTGCTCGACCTGCAAATCAACGGCTACGGCGGCGTGGATTTCCAGCGCGACGACCACCTGACGGAGACGCAGCTGCGGTCCGCCGCGCGCCAGATGCGCCGCGACGGCTGCGGGCGCTTCTTCTTCACGCTCATCACCGACGAGTGGCCGAAGCTGATGGCCCGCGTTCGCCGGGCAAAGGCCATCCGTGACGCGAACCCTGAACTCCGGGCCGCGCTCGCCGGCTGGCACATCGAAGGACCGTTCCTCTCGCCCGAGGTCGGCTTCAAGGGCGCGCACAACCCCGACGTGATGCGCGACGCGACCGAGGCCGACCTCCACGAGCTGCGCGCCGTGACCGGCCGGGACCCCGTGCTGCTCACGCTCGCGCCCGAACGCGGCGGGTCGCTGGCGGCCATCCGCTGCGCGGTGTCGCTGGGCATGGTCGTGAGCCTCGGACACACGAATGCTTCCGCCGAGCGCATCCGCGAGGCCGTGGCCGCCGGCGCGCGCGGTTTCACGCACCTGGGCAACGGCATTCCGCAGCAGCTCGACCGGCACGACAACATCCTCTGGCGCGTGTTCGACACGCCGGGCCTCATGCCCAGCCTCATCCCGGACACGCACCACGTCTCGCCCATCCTCTTCCGGCACATGCACCGCGCGCTGCCGGCGGACCGGATCTACTACACAACCGACGCGATGTCGGCCGCCGGCGCGCCCCCGGGCCGCTACACGATTGGCGCGATTGAACTCGAAGTGGGCGCGGACCAGATCGTGCGGCAGCCGGGCAAGCCAAACTTCGCCGGCTCCGCGCTCAAGCCAGTGGACGGCATCCTTCGCGCCGCGCAGATGCTGGGCAAATCCTGGCGCGAGGTCTGGCCGCACTTCGCGCAAAGGCCGGCTGAACTCATGGGCCTGCGCAATGAAATCGCCGCCGGTCAGCCGGCGGACTTCTGCATCATCACAGAGAACGCCGATGGCACGCTGCGCGAGGCGCGCTTGCCGGACGCGGGCTAGACTGGCCGGACACGTTCGGGCACGCGCCACATCCGCTGCGCCGGGAGGCACCGGCCTAACCGATCGTAAAAAACTGTAGCGGCGCTCTGTGAGCGCCGAACGAAAGGCCAGAAGCGGCCCATACTCGGCGGTCACAGACCGCCGCTACAGCGGCTTCGGGCGATTTTTGACGGGCTGTTAACAGCTCGTCGGCACTTCCTGCAGCACCTCGACGCAGTGGGGAATCGCGCCGACCACGAAGCCAAGGCATTCCACCGCGCCGCTGGGCTTGCCCGGCAGGCAGATGACGAGCGCCCGGTCCACCACCGCCGCGAGGTTGCGCGAGAGGATGGCGTTCTTGGTGATCTTCATGGACTCGATCCGCATCACCTCGCCGAAGCCAGGCAGCTCGCGGATGGCGATTTCCCGAACGGCTTCCGGCGTCACGTCGCGCAGCGCCACACCGGTGCCGCCAGTCGTGAGCACCAGCGAACAGCCGCGGGCGATGTGTTCGCGGATGGCGCGCTGGATGTCGCGTTTCTCGTCGGGCACGAGAGCGTCGGCCAGGACTTTCCAGCCATAACCTTCCGCCGCCTTCTTGAGCGCGGGACCGCCGAGGTCGTCGTAAAGCCCCTTCGAGGCGCGGTCTGAAATCGTGATGATGCCGACTTGAATTTGCATGGACGGCTTTGTAGCCGGTCAGCGCGGCAGGGAGAAGCGGAATGCACCCGCGCGAGGGCTAACCCGTGGGATGAAGCTCGGCGTGGATGGCTTCCAACAAGGCCTCGGTGCTGTAGGGCTTGCCCAGGTGGTGGCGGATGCCGAGCGCCTGGATTTCGGCCAGGCGGCTGGGCTGACCGGGCTGGCCGGCCAGCCCGCTCACGGTGATGATGGGCACGGCGGGATTGACGCGGCGCAGCGCCTGGATGAGCGCCACCCCGTCCATCAGCGGCATCATGATGTCGGTGATGACCAGGGAAATCCTGGTTTTGCCCTGCACGTAGGCGGCCACGGCGCTGGCCCCGTCGGTGGCCTGCTGGACCTGATAGCCGCTGGCTTCGAGCATGGAAGTGGCGACGGTGAGCACGGCCGGCTCGTCATCCACCAGCAGGATGGTTTCGCCGTTGCCCCGCGGCGGTGCGGAGACGTCGGCGCCGGCTGCGCCGCCCACCGCCGAGCGGCTGGCGGGGAGAAACACCGCGAAGGTGGTGCCCCGGCCGAGCTGCGACTCGACGTTGAGGAAGCCGCCGTGGCTGCGGACGATGCCCAGCACGGTGGGCAGACCCAGCCCGGTGCCCTGCCCCGCTGGCTTGGTGGTGAAAAACGGCTCGAAGATCCGGTCCACGGTCTCGGGCGCCATGCCGGTGCCGGTGTCGGTTACTTTCAGGCAGACATAATCGCCGGGCTTGCCGCCGGCGATCTTCTGGGCGGCAGTGTCATCCAGCGTGACATTGTGGGCGTCGAAGGTGAGCTGTCCCCCCAGCGGCATGGCATCGCGCGCGTTGACCCCGAGATTCAGCAGCACCTGGTGCATCTGTGAAGGGTCGGCCAGCAGCGGCCAGAGATCGGCCGGGCAGGTGGAACGCAACGTGATGTTGCGGGGGAAAGTCTCGCGGGCCATCTGGATGATGTCCTTGACCAGGTGCCGGATCTGCACGAGGGAACGCTCGCCTTCCGTGCCGCGGGCAAAGGTGAGCACCTGCTTCACGATGCCGGCCCCGCGCTGGGTGCTCGTAAGCATGGAATCAATCACGGGCGCAATCTGCGGCGGCAGGGGCATCTGCTTGAGCAGTTCGAGCCCCATGATGATGGGGGTCAGCACGTTGTTGAGATCGTGGGCGATGCCTCCCGCCAGCATGCCGACGCTTTCCATGCGCTGGGCGCGGAGGTAGAGGCGTTCCAGCTGCTTCTGCTCGGTGATGTCCTGCTTGATGGCGATGTAGTGGGTGATCTGCCCGCCGGGATCCCGGACCGGGGTGATGGTCGTTTGCTCCTCGACGATCGTCCCGTCTTTGCGGCGGTTGCACAGCTCCCCGTGCCAGACGCGGCCGGCGACGATGGTGGCCCACAGGTTGGCGTAAAACTCCGGCGGGTGTGAGCCGGACTTGAGCATCCGTGGGTTCTGACCGAGCGCCTCCGCCACGGTGTAGCCCGTAGTGCGGGTGAAAGCTTCGTTAACCCACTGCATCCGGCCCTGGGTGTCGGTGATGATGATCACGTTGGCCGCAGCGGCGAGCGCGGTGGACTGGAGGGAGAGTTGTTGCTCCGCAGTCTTGAAATCCGTGATGTCCATCTCCAAGCCATCCCACAGCAGGTCGCCGTCCTCCAGGCGGCGGGGGGCGGAGGTGACCAGCGACCAGCGGATTTTGCCGCTGGGCAGCTTCAACCGGCACTCCACCCGCAGCGGTTTGATCTCCGCGAGGGCTTCCGCCTCCAGGCGGCGCACGGTGGGCAGGTCCTCGGGGTGGGTCTGGCGGGTGAAGATGGCGGCATCCTGCAACACCTCCGCAGCGGACACCTCGTGCAAACCTTGCACGCCGGCGCTGACGTAGAGGAATTGCCGGCGCTGGCCATCCGGGCTCGTCCGGAGCTGGTAGATCATGCCGTTGGGCAGATTGTCCCCCAGCGTGCGCAGTTGGACGGCATTGTCGTGGAGCGTGGCCTCGGTCGCGAGCCGCTTGGTGATGTCCCGGATGAACGAGGCAATCTGCCCGCCGTTATCAGGCGAATAGACCACGCTGACTTCCACGGGATAGACAGAGCCATCCCGGCGGCGGTGCTTCGACAGGAACCGATCGTGCCCCTGCTGCACGACGCGCTGTATGTGGGCGGCCACCTCCTCCGCCGACTCCTGCAACTCCAGATCCGCGATGCTCATGGTCCTGAGCTCCTCCCGGGAGTAACCACTCATGCGGGCATAGGCGGGATTGGCCTCCATGATCCGGCCATGGGTATCCACCAGCCAGAACCCGTCGGTGGCGCTGGCCAGCGCTGCGGCAAACCGCTGTTCTACCCGTTGCTGCTCGGCCTGGATCCGGCGGCGCTCCGTCACGTCGGTGTTCACCGCCACGAAGTGAGTGATCTTTCCGTGGGCATCCTTCAGCGGGGTGATGACGCTTTCCTCGATGTGCAGGTCCCCGTTTTTCTTGCAGTTGGTGAATTCGCCGCGCCAGACGTGCCCTTGCGTGACCGTCCGCCACAGCTCGTCATGCGTGGCCCGCGAGGTCTGCTCGGACTTGAAGATTCGTGGCGTCCGGCCCCGCACGTCGGCGAGAGTGTAACCTGTCAGTTCGGTGAGCCAGGGGTTGACATACTCAATGACCCCTTGCGGATCGGTGATGACCACGGACACGCCGCTCTGTTCGACGGCGGAAACAAACTTCTGTAACTGCGCCGCCGCGCGCCGGCGCAGCAGCAGTCGCGCGAGGCTGTCGCCGATGAGCTGCACGGCTTGCACCTCCCGCTCGGCATAGGCGGAGGACTTGTTCACCAGGCAGAGGAGCAGGAGCACCCGGCCATTCTCGATGGCCGGAACGGTCAGGAAGCGCGCCAGGGCGGGCGCGGTTGCTGGCAGCCCCAGCTCGGCCCGGTGGGCCGCGTAATCGTTCACCACCACCGGCCGCAGGAGCCGGAACGCCTCCACCCACAGACCGCCGCTGGTCTCGGGATGCACCCGGCAGAAGGCTTCCCATGGGCCCAATTGGCTCTCGGCCTGCCGGGAGGCGAAGGTCATCTCCGTGTCCTGGGCTGCGCCCGGCGGCAGCCGCAGGAAGGCCATGGTGCTGCCGGTGAGCCGCTGCGCCTCCTCCAGACCATGTCGCATTAGTTCGGGCTCGCTCAGGCGTTCCGCCGCTGCGGGCAGTTCCAGCAAGGCCGCGTCGAGGCGCGAGCGGAAGACCATTTCGGCTTCGGCCAGTTTGCGGTCCGTAATGTCTTGCTGGCTGGCCACCCACACCTCGCCCTTCTCCGGGTGGTTGAACTGGATGATGGCCGTCTGGGCCCAGAAACGGGTGCCGTCCCGCCGCTGGCACTCGAGTTCGCCTTCCCAGGAGCGGGCGTGGGCCAGTTCGGCGGCGATGGCCGTCAGGACCTCTTCTCCCGGGCGGAGGTCCGGCAGCAGCAGGCGGGCGACGGGCTGGCCGATGAGCCCACCCGGTTCCTGGCCAAACAGGCGCTCAAACTGCGGATTCCCTTCCAGCACGGTGAGGTCCGCCGCCCGCCAGAGGCTGATGGCTTCCGAGACGTTGGCTAACATTGCGGCTCTGAATTGGAGTTCCTCTTCCGCCCGGGCGCGATCGGTGATGTCCGTCAGGTAGCAGCGGAAGCTGGGGACCTTGGGCGAAGCGGCCAGCAGGCCGGCGAACACCCGGCCGGCGATGACCAACTGATAGGCGTGCCGCACGGCCGCCCCCTCAGCAACCTGCGCGGCCAGGGCGGAGAAGTTGGGGGGCAGGAAATCGCCAACCGCCCCGGCCGTCTGGGCACACGCCTCCTTGGCCGCGTCGTTCTGGAGCGTCACGGCCCCTTGTCCGTCGAACTCCAGCACCGGGTTGGGATCCAGCATGGGAAACGCTGCGAACCGCCCCAGACGTTGGAGCATCTCGCGCCGCTCCGTGACATCCCTCACCACCCCGATCAGCCGTATCACCTCTCCGGTGCGGGGCTCCGTGCGAAACTGCGCGTGCATCTGGAGCACCCGGCCGCCGCCCTCCGTTCCCCCCACGGTGAACTCATGTTCCAGCGCGCCCGCCCGCGCCCGCGCAGTGGCCATGTCCGCCGCCAACGCCTCGCGATCCTGCACGGCGATGTGACGCAGAAAATCCTCGATCCGGCAGGGGCAGGATATTTCGCTGCCCATCATGGCCCGCAGGGTGTCATTGCCGTGCACCTCGCCATTCCGCAAGTCCCATTCAAAGACGCCCATCCGGCCCGCCTCCAACGCCATGGTGAGGCGTTCCTCCGCTTGGGCCCGCTGCTGCGCCGCCCGCTGCTGGGCGGTGATGTCCCGGCAATGCAGCACGAGGCCCCCGATGGCTTCGTCCGCCGTGAGATTCCGGCCTTGCACATCCACCAGCCTGGTTTCGCCAGCCCGGGATATGAAGGTCAGCATGCCGCGCTGCGTGGCCCCGGACTGCGCCAGCAGGCCTTTCAGCAACTGCTCCGCCTGAGCTGCCCCGGCCGATGAGATCAGCGACTGGAAGCGCTTGCCGGGCAGTTCCGCCGGCCGGAAGCCCAGCAGCTCCGTGCTGGCCGCGGAGGCATATTGCACCATGCCTTGGGCATCGAGCACCAGGATCGTGTCCGAGGCTGCCTCGACGAGGTGACGGAACCGCGTCTCCGCCCGCATGAGCCCGGCAAAGGCCTCCTGCTGCCTCCGGGCCATCAACATGAGACACCCGAAGACAGCCACCGATAGCAGA
>Ga0172367_10002322_pt1 | contig 26194 bp, 25 predicted proteins | sample Lak10m_FD_114542 | JGI IMG/M metagenome (GOLD analysis project Ga0172367, IMG submission 114542) | Freshwater microbial communities from Kabuno Bay, South-Kivu, Congo - kab_022012_10m | ecosystem: Environmental > Aquatic > Freshwater > Lake | place: Democratic Republic of the Congo: South-Kivu...
GGCTACGCGCCGCCCGCACAGTAGGAGCGGGCTTTAGCCCGCGACCGAGTTTGTCGGCCCCCCACCGGTCCGCGCCGGCCGGCCGGTCGCGGCCTGAAGCCCGCTCCTACCGGGGTCATAGCCGCCAACACCCCGGCGGCCAGCCCGTATGCCGCGTTGCTTCATCCAGGCTACGGGGGCTTCGCCCTTCGGCTCGGGCGGCGTCCCAAGGCTTTGATTGTGGCGGGTGGCAGCGCATAATGGCCCCGCGTGGCCTGGGGTTTGAGACCCCGGCCGCCGCAAGACCGTCCCCGGCTTGCCGGGCCATGTCGTCCTCCTGTTTGGAGAAAACCTTATGAACGCTCTCAATAAATTCCTGCTTTCGACCCTCATCCTGGCCGGCTTGAGCCTTAACCTTGCCGCAGCCGCCGCGCCCGCCCCGCTGCCGCGGACCGGGCAGACGCCCACGGCGCCGCTGAATCCCGCGCCCATCGGCGCCGACGGCGCGCTGGAAAAAGGGGTCGCCTGGCCCAGCCCGCGCTTCATCGACAACGGTGACGGCACCGTCAGGGATACCCTCACCGATCTGTACTGGCTCAAGAACGCCAACTGCACCGACACCGTCGGCGGCGTCAAGAAAAACGTCGGCACGTATCCCGGCACGCTGAACTGGGCCAGGGCGCTCACCTGGAGCAACGCCCTGGCCACCGGGAAATGCGGCCTGACCGATGGCTCGCTCGCCGGTGAATGGCGCTTGCCCAACCTCAGGGAGCTGCACAGTTTGGTCGATCTCGGTCAAGCCGGCCCGGCCCTGCCCGCCGGTCATCCCTTCCAGAATGTGTTGTTAACCCGTAACTACTGGTCGTCCTCGACCGATGCGCTCCTGTCGACTTCAGCCTGGTACCTGAACCTTAGTTCGGGCGTCACCGGTCGCCGCGGCAAGGCGAGTCGCCAATTCGTCTGGCCGGTACGGGACGCCTCGTCACAGCCCCCACCCGCCATCAAAATTGGCGACACCTACCAAGGCGGCATCATTTTCTACATCGACGGCAGCGGCGCGCACGGCCTGATCGCCGCGCCCAAGGACCAGAGCGCCGGCATCGTTTGGTGGAACGGCTTCAATATCGACATGGGCGCCGCCGACACCGCCGTCGGCACGGGGCAGGCCAACACCGACAAAATCATCGACTACCAGGGCGCGGGTGACTACGCTGCCACGCGGGCCGCCAACCTGGTGCTGAATGGCTACTCCGATTGGTTCCTGCCGTCGAAGGATGAACTGAACCTGATGTATACCAGGATCGGCCCGGGCGCCCCCGCGCCGTTGACCAATATCGGCGGTTTTTCGAGTGCCGGGTACTGGAGTTCTTCCGAGTACTTCGACTACGAAGCCAGGGGCCAGTATTTCGGCGGTGGCTCCCAGTACCTCGACTTCAAGAGCCACAAGCACGCAGTCCGTGCCGTGCGGGCTTTTTAACACTTCATCCCTTCAACCCTTTTCTTCCCGCGTAGCGGTTAAAATTTTTTTTGGATTGACCCTATCTCGGGGGCTTACCGATGGCGCTTTATTATGACTTGCCCGTGTACCGGGATACCTACCGGCTGGTGCTGAAGATTTTCGAGGTCACCAAGGACTTCGGCAAGGCATACCAGTACACGCTGGGCCAGGACATGAAGTCGTAGGGTGGATAAGCTTGCCGTGAGCGGAGTCGAATGGCGCAGCACATCCACCGAACCCGCCACCCCGCCGGTTCCGTCGCGGGGTGGATGCGGCGCGCACCCCCGCACCGGCCTTGGCGTCACGCACGGCCCGCGCGCGGCGCGCCTTATCCACCCTACGACGGTGGCGCCAGGACACAATCCTGGACCAGAACGCAGGAACGGCAACACTTTCAACCAAAATGAGAATGGCTGACGCGGAGGGCGTCATGCAGTGGTTTATCGAGGGAATGGTAAAATGCGCGGCTAGTGAGTGTTCCTTGACGTGGGTGGGCGCCTGTCTGGCGGGATTGCATGAGCCAGCCTGGAGACCCCGCACCACCCGCCATGGTCGCACCCAACAACACCGTTCACCATTCGAGGTCATCATGAATCACGACAAGGTCACGTTCCAGGTCCAGCTTGGCGGTACGCTCAAGGGCGAGGCGCGGGTTCCGGGCGACAAGTCCGTTTCGCATCGTTCCATCATGCTGGGTTCCCTGGCCGAGGGTACGACCCGGGTCAGCGGCTTTCTGCAAGCGGAGGATTGTCTCTCGACGATGAAGGCTTTCCAGGCCATGGGCGTTGTCATCGAGGGCCCCGTCGATGGCCGGGTCACCATTCACGGCGTCGGTCTGCACGGTCTGAAGGCGCCTGCGCAAGCACTGTACCTGGGGAATTCCGGCACCTCCATGCGCCTGCTCTCCGGCCTTTTGGCGGGGCAATCCTTTGATGCGGTCCTGACGGGTGACGAATCGTTGTCCCGGCGGCCGATGAAGCGCGTGACCGAGCCCTTGCGGAGCATGGGCGCCGTCATCGACACCACTGAAAAGGGCACGGCGCCTTTGTATATCCACGGGGGTTCACCGCTCAAGGGTATTCACTATGAGATGCCCGTGGCCAGCGCCCAGGTAAAATCCTGCCTGTTGCTCGCCGGTCTCTACGCCGAAGGCCAGACCTCGGTTTGGGAGCCTGCCCCGACGCGTGATCATACCGAGCGCATGCTGGCGGGTTTTGGTCATCCGGTGACACGCGAGGGTCAGGTCGTCTCGATCACGCCCGGCGGCAAGCTGACCGCCTGCGATATCGACGTGCCCAGCGATATCTCCTCGGCGGCATTCTTCATGGTGGGCGCCTCCATTGCCGAGGGCGCGGATGTACTGCTGCGGCATGTGGGTATCAATCCGACCCGCACGGGGGTGATCGATATCCTCAAGCTGATGGGCGCCGATATCGAGATTCAGAATCCGCGCGAGGCTGGCGGCGAACCCGTGGCCGATATTCGTATTCGTTCCAGTCGTCTCAGGGGTATCCAGATACCGGAGGATTTGGTGCCTCTGGCGATCGATGAGTTTCCCGTACTGTTCGTGGCCGCGGCCTGCGCCGAGGGCGAGACGCGCCTGACCGGCGCCGAGGAACTGCGCGTCAAGGAAAGCGACCGGATTCAAGTCATGGCCGATGGCTTGAGACTGTTGGGCGTCGATGCCACACCCACGCCGGATGGGATGGTGGTGCGCGGCGGACCGATGACCGGCGGCGTGGTTGAGTCCCATGGTGATCATCGCATCGCGATGGCCTTTTCGATCGCCGGTCTGCGCGCTGGAGGACCCATTACCATTCATGATTGCGCCAACGTCAATACCTCCTTCCCGACCTTCGTGGAACTGGCCGGGCGCCTGGGGCTGGCGGTTGCATCGCATCGGGAGGCTACACCATGAACAGCCTCATTCCCGTCCTGACCATCGACGGTCCCAGCGGGTCCGGCAAGGGCACGGTCAGCCGGGCGGTGGCGCGCCGGCTAGGCTGGCATTTTCTCGATAGCGGGGCAATCTACCGCTCGCTGGCGATCGCGGTCTTGCGCGCGGGAATGCCTTTTGAGGATGAAGAGGCTGTTGCCCGCCTGGCCGAACGCATGGATCTGGCGTTTACCGCCGAGGATCCACCCCGGGTGTTGCTGGCGGGAGAGGACATTGCCGGGGAGATCGGCAGCGAGACGACCGGCAATGCGGCGTCCCGCATCGCGGCCTCAAGGCCGGTGCGGCAAGCCCTGCTGGACAAGCAGCGCGGCTTTCGGCAGGCCCCTGGTCTGGTGGCGGATGGCCGTGACATGGGCACGGTGGTTTTCAAGGATGCCGCGCACAAGGTTTTTCTCACGGCCAGTGCCGAGGTCAGGGCCGGCAGACGACTTAAGCAGTTGAAGGAAAAAGGCCTGGATGTTACCCTTGCCAGCTTGACTCGGGAAATCGAGGAGCGGGATCGCCGGGATCGCGAGCGTGCCGAAGCCCCTTTGGTGATGGCGGACGGCGCGGTCCTGATCGATTCCTCCGACATGGATATCCAGCAGGTCATCGACCGTGTCATGGCGGTCATGCATCCAGCAGGGTAGGTTTCGGGTCATGGGTCGCCGGCCAGCGCCGGCGGAATTATTCATCCAATCGTCATTCGGCTCCCCACGGAACCGCGTGCATACAGAAGTTTTTATGAGCGAGAGCTTTGCTGAATTGTTCGAACAGAGTCTGGCCCAGGCTGAAATGCGTCCTGGCAGTATCATCAAGGGGACCGTTGTCGACATCGGGCCCGACGTCGTGGTGGTCAACGCCGGACTGAAATCCGAGGGTGTCGTGCCCAAGTGGCAATTCCTGGACGCCGATGGTCAGATCGAGGTCAACATAGGCGATACCGTCGAATGCACCCTGGAGTTGCTGGAAGACGGTCTGGGCGCCACCCTGTTGTCACGCGACAAGGCAAAGCGGCTCAAGGCCTGGACCGACCTGGAAGTGGCCCACGAACAGAACGAAACCGTGGTGGGTCGCCTGACCGGCAAGGTGCGTGGCGGCTTCACCGTGGCTATCGGCGCCTTGCGCGCATTCCTGCCGGGTTCACTCGTGGACGTGCGCCCCGTGCGTGACACCGCTTACCTGGAAGGCCGTGATCTGGAATTCAAGGTTATCAAGATCGATCAGAAGCGCAACAATGTCGTGCTGTCCCGCCGCGCGGTCGTCGAATCCGAATACAGCGCCGAGAAGGAAGCCTTGCTGGAAAATCTCAAGGAAGGCGCGATCGTTACGGGTATGGTCAAGAATCTTACCGATTACGGCGCCTTCATTGATCTTGGGGGGGTTGATGGCTTGCTGCACATTACCGACATGGCCTGGAAGCGCGTGCGTCACCCTTCCGAAGCCGTCGAGATCGGTCAGGAACTCCAGGTCAAGGTGCTCAAGTACGATCAGGAAAAGAACCGTGTTTCCCTGGGCCTCAAGCAACTGGGCGAGGATCCGTGGCTCAACATCGCCCGTCGTTACCCGGCGGGTACCCGCCTGTTTGGCAAGGTATCCAATCTCACCGATTACGGTTGTTTCGTTGAACTGGAAGAGGGCGTGGAAGGCCTGGTCCACGTCTCCGAAATGGACTGGACCAACAAAAACGTCAACCCGGCCAAGCTGGTGCAACTGGGCGATGAATGCGAAGTCATGGTGCTCGACATCGACGAGGAGCGCCGCCGCATCTCGCTGGGCATGAAGCAGTGCCGCGCCAATCCGTGGGATGAATTCGCCGCGACCCACAATAAGGGTGACAAGATCAGCGGGACCATCAAATCCATCACTGACTTTGGTGTGTTCATCGGACTCGATGGCAACATCGACGGTCTGGTGCATCTGTCCGACATCTCCTGGAATGTTGCCGGCGAGGAAGCCATCCGCAACTTCAAGAAGGGCGACGAGGTCGAGACGGTCATCCTGGCCATCGACCCGGAGCGCGAACGCATCTCGCTGGGTATCAAGCAGCTTGAGCAGGATCCGTTCCAGAACTATCTGGCCACGCATGACAAAGGTGATCTGGTCAACGGCATAGTGAAGGAAGTCGATGCCAAGGGCGCCGTCATCACCCTGGCCGACAGTGTGGAAGGCTATCTGCGCGCTTCCGAAATCTCGCGTGATCGCGTTGAGGATGCCCGCTCCCAGCTCAATGTTGGCGATCAGGTCGAAGCCAAATTCATGGGCGTTGACAAGAAGAGCAAGACCATCACTCTGTCCATCAAGGCCAAAGACCAGGAAGACGAAGTCGCGGCCATCAAGGGTTACACTCAGCAGGCATCTTCCGCCATGCCGACCCTGGGTGACATCTTCAAGGAGCAGATGGAAAACAAGTAAGGATCGAATGTCCGGGAGGGGAGTAAGTCTTACCCTCCCCCATTCAGGGATGTAGCCGTGACCAAGTCCGATCTCATTCAAATTTTGTCCGAACGCTACCCGCATCTTGCCACGCGTGATGTGGAACTGGCGGTAAAGGGTATGGTTGAGCACATGACTGAAACCCTGGCGACGGGGCGCAGGATTGAAATCCGCGGTTTTGGCAGTTTCTCCATCCGTTATCGAGCCCCCCGCATGGGCCGAAACCCGAAAACGGGCGCCCAGGTGGAACTGGTTTCCAAGCATGTGACACATTTCAAGCCCGGCAAGGACCTGCGCGACAAGGTCAATCAGACCACACACGAGACCTGACGTCATTCGACAGGAATGCCGCAACTCCATCCAATAACCCCCAGGGACCATGCATCCGGTAAGACAACGGGGCATGGTTTTTTCCGGCCCGTTATCCGGAACCGATGTTATCCCCTCCGCATGAGGCCTCTTTGATCATGAATCCGCGGCAAACTCGGTAATGATCATGGACGGGCGACGGCAATGCTGGCTCAGTACCTGATTCCCTTGCTGCTGCCTCTGGCGGCGGCGTCCGGCTGGTACTTCGCGAGAAAACACTATACGCGCAACCCGGCGGAGACCGCTCATTCTCTGACCCAGGCGTATCGGCGCGGTCTCAACTATCTCCTCGACGAAAAAACGGACGAGGCCATTGCCACGGTGATCAGAATACTGGAGGAGGATTCCGAGCCCCTGGATATTCATATTGCCCTGGGCAATTTTTTTCGCCGCCGTGGCGAGGTCCAAAAGGCGATCGAGATTCACAAGCGACTTCTCCGAGAGCAGGATCTGACGGGAGCGCAGCGGGCCCACGCCAACTTCGAACTGGGCATGGATTACATGCGGGCGGGGCTGTTTGATCGGGCGGAAACGATATTCATGGCCCTGATCGAGAGCAGGACGCATGGCACCGCCGCCCTGCGACAGTTGTTGCAGATCTACCAGCAGCAAAAGGACTGGATCAAGGCCATCAACTGTATCGTGAAACTGCGCGGCATCGTCAAACCGCGTTATGGCGAGACCGCGGCGCATTTTTACTGTGAGCTGGCCGAAGAGGCCAAGAATCAGCACCGGCTCAAGGATGCGCGCGACTATCTGGCGAAAGCCCTCAAGGATGATCCCAATTGCGTGAGGGCCAGTCTGGCCAAGGGCAGGCTGGAACTGCTCAATGGCGAGTATCGACAGGCCATGGAAACCCTGAAATTCATCGAACACCAGAATCCCCGTTACCTACCCCTGGCATTGCCCTTGATCCGGCAATGCGCGGAGCGGCAACTCAACAAGGCCGAAGTGGGTGATTATCTTGACCACCTGTACGAAAGTTTCGGCTTGGGCTCAGCCACCATCGAACGGGCCGAACACATTCGGGGCCGTCAAGGAGTCAAGCCTGCGCTGGACTATCTTCTGACCGTGTTGGAAAAGACCTCCGATACCCAGGTGCTGATCCGGACCCTGATACTGCTTGCCGAGCACGCCGATCTCGGCAGGGACAACGTCCGGAAATTGCGCCGACAGATACTGGGGTTGGTGGAGAGTCAGCCGCCCTATCAATGCCAGCATTGCGGGTACGCGTTTACCGAACTCTACTGGCGCTGCCCCTCCTGCCAGCATTGGGATTCCATCGTACCCAAGGGCGCCGATCTCAACCCTAACGAATAATGCTCGCGCCAGGCGAGGCTGGACCGCGTCGCCATTCCCTGACCCGTACGCCGAGTTGCGGGTCCCAATGCAGTCTGTCACGATTCCTGGCCAGGGGCGCCTCGGGCCTCTCACCGACAGTAATACCCTGTTGCCAATCGGGTGGGCAGATCGCTACATAGCGGGCATAGCCGCCCAGACCACCTTGGAATTTGGGAAAACCGATAGTCACCAGGCAGCCCTTTTCGGCCACCTGATCCAGATGGGCGACGCCTTCCGCCTGGGTATAACCGTGATGCATCAACCATTTTTCACCCGCCAGGTCAGGGGTGCAATCGGTGTCCAGGGGTTCATGGCCATGCATCAAAATCTGGCGCTGCTCATGCAGAAACCGCAGTGCCTCCAGGGAAACTCCGGGAAAGCGCCGTCTATTGGCCAGGGCAGGATCGGGCCAGTCCCTGGACCAATCGCTACGCACCATGACGACAGCGCCTTGCGGAATTCGCCCGTTTCGGCTTTCCCAAGCCAGGATATCCCGTACCCGCAGGGAATAGCCGGGATCCCTGGCCGCCTGCTCGATAATGGAAATCACCGCAAGGGGGCGCACCGCATAAGTTGCCGGCAACTCGTCCAGCGCCGGATACTCAGGCGCCCAGTGCGCCGGGGGGTCAAGCTGGGTGCCGAATTGATCCGTGCTGAGTTCGTAGCGGGTTGCCTCGAAGCCATCGGTGGCATACCGATAGCTTTTCCCGGTAATCGGGTTTACGGCTGGCAAGAAGCGGGAGGGACCAAAACCTTTCCATACGGGAATGGAGGGAGTCAGGGTGTGCGTCAGATCGATATATTTGGCGGACCGCAAGGATTGCGCGTACACCGGCCATAGACCTGAACTCGCGGTCATGGCAGGTGTCATTCCCCCATTCGGCTTGGGGTCCCCAGGGGTGCAAGCGCACGTAGTGACCGCCAGCAAAAGGGGCAGGCAGCGGCTTACCCAAGGCATGGCGGGCAGGCTCTCCGAGACCCTGGGGTACTGACTCGATATGAGACCGGTGTGCTTCGTCAGGGCTTGTGGCAGCGGTGTTTCGGGCACGTTCATGGATTCAGTGGCCGGTTCCGAAAGCCAGCCCCGAAGGCGGCGCCCAATCGATGCGTAAGCCACGGCAACCGCTGCGAGATACCGCGAATTCGGCCGCCGTCCAGAAACAGGCTACCGCCGCCAGGCGTTCGTCCAGGTAAATCAGCGGCGTGCGCTCTCTGACCCAGGGCGGGATGCCCGCTTCCTGGAACAGTTTGCGCAGGTCGTGATGGCCCTGACGCCCTGCCAGACGGATTTTTTCGCCCCCCTGGCGGTAGCGTATTTCCACCCGGGCTATTCGCCAGTCGTCCAGTCGTATGCCCCGGGCGTCGTCCGGCCGGAGCGTCAAGATCCCGTTGCCGTCAGGCAAAGCCAGCTCTTTAAGGTCTGGGTGCCAGATGAGCGGCTGACCCATGGTCCGCCGGGGCGCTACGGGCAGCAAAAACAGCGCGTCACGGTAGCGCCGTACCTCGCCTTCACGCCAGCGCACCTCGGGGGAGCGATCCGCTCCCGCGTCCAGGCACTCGGTCTCGATGCGTCCGAGCACGACCGTGTTGGGTACCCGCCAACCCCGTTCCCGGATCCAGCCGCGCAACACCAGCCGCCGATCCGCGGGGGTGAGGGTCTTTAACCGGCTGACGCTGAGGGTGTCGCGGTCGGGGTGACGCACCCGGTCCATCAATTCACGAGTCCGCGTGTTCAACAGGTCGCGGGCCTCGGCGCAGTGTCGGGCGCTACGCGCCAGCGAGGCGCCGAGCCCTGGCCAGCGGCCGCGCAGCAACGGCAGCACTTCCTGCCGCAGGAAATTGCGGTCGAAGAACAGTTCCCGGTTACTGGAGTCCTCTACCCAGGACAGACCGTATTCCTGCGCATATTCGGACAGTTGCGCACGCGAGCAATCCAGCAGGGGGCGGAGCAGGTGACCAGCGCCCAGGCGGGATCGCAAGGGCATGGCGGCCAGCCCCTCCAGTCCGGCGCCGCGCAACAATTGCAGCAGCAGCGTTTCCGCCTGATCGTCTCGATGATGCGCGAGCAGCACCGTGTCGCCAGGACCGATCAGCGATTCGATGGCCTCGTAACGGGCACGACGCGCAGCCTCCTCCGGACTTTGGCCTGGACGCTTGCCGGCATCCACCCGCAGGACGGTCAAAGGTATATCCAGGGATAGACAGTTCGATTGGCAATGCGCGGTCCAGGTATCGGCATCGTTATGGAGGCCGTGGTGAATGTGCAGCGCCCTGATTTCAAGATCCATCTGGCAGGATTTTGTTTGGGCGGCGAGATGTAGCAGGACCGTGGAATCCAGGCCGCCACTGTAGGCGACCCAGTAGACCGGGGAAACGGGATGGTTTCGAACAGTCTCCAGTATCAGGTCGGGTGTGACTATCGGACGGGTGTTTACAGGCCTTCTTGCCGGATCAGACATTGGCCTCTTCATAGACCCCGTAGGACATCAACCGCCGGTAACGGTCATCCAGCAGCTTGTCCATGGGGATGCTCCGCAGGTCTTCGAGGCAGCGCTTGAGCGTGTTCTTGAGGCTTTCCGCGGTCTTCTCGCGATCCCGGTGGCAACCACCCAGCGGTTCGGGCACGATCTCGTCAATCAGACCCAGTTCCAGCAGACGATCCGAGGTGATGCCCATGGCCTCGGCCGCCAGTTCGGCCTTGTCCGCGCTCTTCCAGAGGATTGAGGCGCAGCCTTCGGGCGAGATGACCGAATAGGTGCTGTATTGCAGCATCAGTAGACGGTCGCCCACCCCGATGGCCAGCGCGCCGCCGGAGCCCCCCTCGCCGACGACGGTGCAGATGATCGGGGTCCGGAGCGTCGCCATCTCGAACAGATTGCGGGCGATCGCCTCGCTCTGCCCTCGCTCCTCCGCGTTGATGCCAGGGTAGGCGCCGGGCGTGTCGATCAGGCAGAGGATGGGCAGCTTGAAGCGCTCGGCCAGCTTCATGAGACGCAGCGCTTTGCGGTAGCCTTCCGGGCGCGGCATGCCGAAGTTGCGGTAGATTTTTTCCTTGGTGTCGCGGCCCTTCTGATGGCCGATGACCATGACAGGCAGGCCATCCAGCTTCGCCAGACCGCCCACGATGGCGGGATCGTCGGCAAAGGCGCGGTCGCCATGCAGTTCATGGAAATCGGTCAGCATCAGTTCGATATAGTCCAGCGTGTAGATACGCTGGGGATGGCGGGAGAGCTGGGAAATCTGCCAGGCGCTGAGGTTCGAGAATACCGACTCGGTCAGCTTGCGACTCTTTTCCTCCAGTTTGGCGATTTCTTCGCTGATATTGATCTCGTTATCGAAACCGACGCGGCGCAACTCATCGATCTTGGCCTGCAAGTCGGCGATCGGTTGTTCGAAATCGAGGAAATTGAGATCCATGCTGGCATTCCGTGGGCCGAAAAAAAGCAGTTATTCTAACACCTCGGTCAGGAAATCCCGCAGGTAACGCCAGGATCGTCGGTCCGCCAAGGGGGAATAGACGGCGCCGAAGCCAGGATCGTTGGCCTTGGGATTGGTGAAGGCGTGCATGGTGTTGCCAAACTGATGAATCTGCCAGTCGGCCCCGTATTGGGAAAGTTCACGTCCCAGTGCCACGGCTTGTTCCGGTGTCGCCATTGGATCGTCGTTGCCATGCAAAACCAGCACCCTGGCCTTGATTGATTGGCTTGGGTGGGGCTCGGGTGGTGTGAACAGCCCATGAACACTGACCACACCGCACAGGTCCGCGCCGCCGCGCGCGAGGTCCAGCACACAAAGCCCGCCAAAACAGAAGCCCATGGCCGCTACCCGCGCCGTGTCGACCTCTGGTTGCCGGCGCAGCGCCTCCAGCGCCGCCTGGATACGGCCCTGCAGGAGCGGGCGGTTGCCGACCAGGACACCCATCAATTGGGCGTTTTCCTCCACTCCGCTACCCACCTTGCCGGCGCCATACATATCCAGCGCCAGCGCGGCATAACCCAGCCCGGTAAGTTGACGGGCCTTGTCCTGAACGAAGTCGTCGCAACCCGCCCAGGTATGGGCGATCAGAATGCCGGGCCGTGGTCCGGTCACGGCATCGTCACAGGCGAAGTAACCCCGGCAATCGACATCGCCATGAGTGTATTCGAGGATTCGGGTTTGAATGGTCATGGATTATTCTCCAGAAAGTTCTTGCTGAGTTTGGGATCAAGCGCTGCCGGACCGCGTTTGTTCGGGCATTTACCCTGATCACCAAACTTTATCAGGTTTGCCCGGAAACTTGATCACGCCTAGGAACTGAATGACGGACCGGTCGTGAGGTGACCCACCGTCGACGACATGTCTGAAACTTGGTCCATGCCCCCAAAATCGGTAAGACGAGTTGACACACCCTCAGTCCGCATGGCTCCAATCCGATGAGTACGCTCCTGTTCCGCGTGCCGGACGTGGACCCAGGGTGAGAAATATCACCTCGCCGCCCAGCAGATGCACCCCGCCTGCGCGGCGATTTTCGCCTGTTTCACTGTACTCGAACTGATACACCCGCAGCCAGCGGAGTCGGCCCGTGTGGTCGCGGCGCGGCAGCATGCGGGCAATGGCGATGGTTTCATCAAGCAACTGTACCCCCTCCGCATCGCAGATCTTGCGCACCGCCCCGAGGCCCAGTTCGCGGGCGCTCATGTTGGCGTACCAGAGCCAGCCGATAGCCAGAATCAATAGGATAATGGCGATTTCAATGGTCGTCATGCAAGGGTAGTGTGGGTGATGAGTGGGTTCGATTCCGCCAAGGTTAACGACTTGCCGGGCCGGGCGCCATGCCTGAATGACCTGGAACATGAATAAAGTTTGTCAGACTATCGATGTTCCTCATGGGCTGGACACGGATGTGTTTGGATTTTGTGATGGGTATCGACCGGGTCAGCCGGCAAGGTCCGGGGGCATTTCTGCTTTCACTATCGATCTGAGTTGTTAGAATTCAAACAGGGCCGGATTGTGATCCGGATGTTTGGCATTGTCTGGGTGTTGAGCCCATGTACCGCCAGGTAGGGGGCGTCCCGGGCTGGAAGCCTTGAATCGATGCGGCATCCGTGATGTGAGGCGCCAAGCGGAGGTTCGACACAGTTCCCCCATCTCTTCGCCAGGTGGGGCAGGGGAGCTACCCGGCGCGGGTCTCCATAGCGCGAACAATTTCTCCCAGCTCAACGTGATGTCAGCGCAAATGTGAAAAGCCAGCGAGTGCGTGCGCCCTGGATATTGCCCGCGGGGCTGCCGCCCTAAAGGTTGCAACGCCACTGGACCCGCGCATGAAAGTGACCGATGTCCGCGGCCCTGAGGCCACTGGTTCGAGCCGATTTCCAATCCTTTGTCTTTAAGTCAACGCAGGAGCGTGTATGTCCGATATCGAAATTGCCCGTCTGGCGAAAATGACCCCCATCATCGATCTGGCCAGGGAGAAGCTGGGTGTTCCCGCCCACGAGCTCGACCCTTATGGTCATTACAAGGCCAAGATGTCACTGGATTACATCGAATCCCTGGCGGACCGACCGGACGGCAAGCTGATCCTGGTGACCGCCATCAGTCCGACGCCGGCGGGTGAAGGCAAAACAACCACCACGGTGGGATTGGGCGATGCCCTGAACCGGATTGGCAAGCAAGCGCTCATCTGCCTGAGGGAGCCTTCCCTGGGACCCTGTTTTGGCGTCAAGGGCGGAGCGGCGGGTGGCGGATACGCGCAGGTGGTGCCAATGGAGGACATCAACCTCCATTTCACCGGTGACTTTCATGCCATTGGCGTAGCCCATAATCTTCTGGCGGCGCTGATCGACAATCACATTCATCACGGTAATCCACTGAACCTCGACCCGCGCCGGGTGACCTGGAAACGCGTAGTGGACATGAACGATCGCGCCCTGCGAAAGATCGTGGTCGGCATGGGCGGTCTGGTCAATGGCTTCACGCGGGAGGACGGCTTTGACATCGTGGTGGCCTCCGAGGTGATGGCCATCCTCTGTCTCGCGACCGGGATGCGGGATTTGAAGGAACGCCTGGGGCGGATCATCGTTGGCTACAAGATGGATGGCAAGACACCGGTCCATGCCCGCGACCTCAACGCCCACGGCGCCATGGCGACCCTGTTGAAGGATGCCATCAAACCGAATCTGGTGCAGACACTGGAAAACAATGTCGCGATCATTCATGGTGGACCCTTCGCCAACATCGCCCATGGCTGCAATACCGTCATAGCGACCCGCGCCGCGCTCAAGCTGGCGGATTACGTGGTGACCGAGGCGGGCTTTGGCGCGGACCTGGGCGCCGAAAAATTCATCGACATCAAGTGCAGGATGGCCGGACTGAACCCCGCGGCCGTGGTGCTGGTGGCGACGGTGCGAGCGCTCAAATTCCATGGTGGTCTCGTCAAGGACGAACTGAATCGGGAAAATCTACCCGCGTTGGAGAAAGGACTGGCCAACCTCGAAAAGCACGTGCGCAACATACGCGAGCATTTTCGTCTGCCTTGCGTGGTAGCCATCAACCATTTCACCTCGGATACCGAGGCGGAAGTCAGCCTTTTGCGCCAGCGTTGCGAGGCGCTGGGGGTGAGCGTCGTGGAAGCCAGGCACTGGGCGCGGGGTGGCGAGGGAGCCCTCGATTTGGCGCACGCGGTGGTCGAGCAAGTCGAATCTCAACCGGGACGGCATGCCTACGTTTATGAGCTTGAGGCGCCGTTGTGGGACAAAATCAACGCCGTGGCCACGAAGATTTATGGCGCGGCGGGTATCAGCGCCGATGAAAAAGTCCGTCGCCAACTGGAACTCTGGACCGAGGCTCACCCGTACTACCCGGTCTGCATGGCGAAGACGCAGATGTCATTTTCGACCGATGCGGGCGCGCGCGGGGCGCCCACCGGGCACACGGTGCAGATCCGCGAGGTCAGGCTCGCGAATGGCGCGGGGTTTGTGGTGGCGATTGCCGGCGACATGATGACCATGCCGGGTTTACCCAAGGTGCCGGCCGCCGAGATGATCGACGTTGACGAGCACGGCCAGATCAGCGGGCTATTTTAGTGTCGGGATAAATTCCTACCCCGCTCATTTTGGGATAAAGTACGCGCGCTGTGAGGATTTGGCGGTATCCCTGATCATTTGCCGGCATACCGTCGCGACCAGACCGGGTGACAGGCCTTGGCGACTGTGATCGGCCGCCGCCGCGTCTGTCCTCGCTCATTGATTCAACAACGCAAACCGATCGAAAGGAGGAACATTATGCCAACGCTCAAGACCCGCTTTTTCGCCATTCTGGCCCTGTCCACCCTTGCGGGGGGCGCCGTTATGGCGAGCGAGGACAAATGTCCCGCTGCCAATTTCCAGCCCTCGGTCATATTCAGCAACCCCGAACTGGTTGCGAAAAGCACCTCGGGTGGAAGTATGGCGGCCTCCGACATGACGCAAGCGGCGCATGCCGTTCAGGCCGATCCAAAGTACCCGGCCGCGTATTTCAACCCGTCCGTGATCTATCCCGCACGCTGAGTCGTCGCGATTTGATGGGACGCGGCAGTGCCATGCCGCGTTCCATTACTCCTGTAGAGCGGCGACTTCCGACCTTGAGTTGAACCTTGGACACGGTCCAGGGGTCTTGTAATACTTGGGTCAGTGCTACAGGGTTTGCATGTCCCAATGAAGATTACGCTGTATAGGCAGCACCAGATAATCAAAACAAAGGCATCGAGTTATCGTGACAGATGCCATTAAAGCCATGATATCGGCTTGAGGTGTTCCTGATGATGTTGTCGAGGAGGAGAGTATCGAGAAGCATCCCGCTTGGGTCAGAGCCGGGAAATAGCAGTATGCGCCACCAGCGTCCAGGCGGCTTCTGGACGTGGGTAACGCTGCTGGCCTTTCTGCCGCTCATGACTGCGTTCGGTCATGAACGCTGGATTCTGACGCCCGAGCAAGTCCAGGAGTGGGGCGCCAAACCCATGCCCGAACTCTGGAGCCAGCTTGGGTGGCTGAACGGGTCCATGATCATGGGCTTCGTGCTTTTCACGATCGGCTGGATTCGGTTGGGCTTCACCGGGGCCCGCGAACTGTTTCCCGACTTGCAGGCCCGGCTGGGTTCCTTCGGATATCTGGTGGCGCCGGCACTTCGGTTCTGCCTGGCCTGGGTGCTGATTTCCTCGGCCTTCGGTCTGGAGCCACGGCATGGCGTCGAACGCCTCGCTTCTCCCACACTGTTCGCGCCCGACCTGGAACTATCGACCCTGCCGGCGGGCATGATGGTTCTGCGCTGGTTTGAGTTCACCCTCGGCGTCGGTTTCCTGTTCGGCTTGTATGTGCGTCTATGCGCGGCCGGCCTGCTGCTGTTGGCGCTGATCGCTACCCTGCTGTTCCAGTCCGCGATCTATTCTTACGCCGGGGCTCTCGTTGGCGTGGGTATCTATCTGCTGTGCCAGGGACCCGGCAGCTATTACCTCCCCTTGCCCAGTCATCCGCGTTTCCGGGAGATGCAGGCCGAACTCGCGGCGGTACCCCGGCAACGCGCTCAGGCCATCATGCGAGTCCTGACTGGCATCAATATTTTCTATCTGGCGGTCGCCTTCAAGGTGATGCAGCCCAACATGGCCATCGCCATACTCAGCATCCATGACATCAGCCTGATGGGGATGTCGCCGGAGACGGCCACGCTGCTGATGACTCTGGTGGAGTTCACCTCGGGCATCTTGATCATTGCCGGTATCCTGCTCAGGCCGCTGTCCCTGTTCTTCCTGGGGGCGTTCCTGATGTTCGCGGCTCTGCTCCCGGAGAGCTGGATGGCGCATACGCTGTTCTACGGCGTCATGCTTTCCTTTTTATTCAATGGTGCGGGACATTTCTCCATGCCTGAAGCGAAAGATAAAACAGCCAACATCGTGATCGTTGGTGGAACCGTGGCGGCCATTCATGCCGCCATGAAAATCGAGCGGCTGATCGGCCAATACAGCAACGTCAGACTGACGCTGATACATGACCAGCCGAACGTGCTGTTCTACCCGCTGTTGCCCGAGGTCATCGGCGGCACCATGCAGCCTGGCAATGCAGTCAATCCCATACGCCGGGTGCTGCCGCAAACCCGGGTCATCCTGGGGGAGGTGATGGACATCGACAGCCGGGACCGCAAGCTGAGGCTTCGTCGGGTGGACGACAAACCGCTGGAGATCCCCTACGACGAGCTGATTCTGGCGTTATTCCTCATTCCGAACCTCAACCGGCTACCCGGACTCATGGCTCATGCCAGCCCGATCAACTCGGTGGGCGATGCCCTGCACATTCGAAAACAGATCATGGACCGGGTGGAGCAGGCCGAACTGGAAGAGTCGCCGGAGACGGTGGATCGCCTGCTGACTTTCGCCGTGATCGGTTCCGGCCAGCGCGCCTGCGCCACCGCGGAGGAGATCTGCGAAATGCTCAAAACGGCGCGGACTTCCTACCCCGTCCTGCGGGAACATGGCTGGAAAGTGTACCTGTACGAGGACATCAAGATCCCGTTCAGCGATTTCGAGGCCGATATCCGTGCCCGCCGCGATCATGAGCTGGCCAAGGCCGGCGTGGAATTGTGCCGCGACCGGGAAGTGGTGGCGGTGACGCCGGACAGCGTGGTCTTCGCCGACGGGGAACGCCAACCGGTCGGTTTCGTGGTGAACAGTTGCTTCATGATGCCCAAGGCCGTGATCGACGGCCATACCCTGGCCTGGCCGCCAGAAACCGATCCGGACTTGCGCTTGAAGGGGTTCGCGCATATCTGGGCAACGGCTGCCATGGCCCCACAGGGGCAGGGACAGCCGCGTCGCTACCTGACGACCTCCGACTGGATGGATCTGGGACGCGCCGCCGGCCAGAATGCCTGGTCCGCCTCACAGGCGTTCGACACCCAACCCTTCCGCTTCCAGCGGCGCTGGGTGCTGCCGTTCAGCATGGGCCGGCGCTCACTCTGCCGGGTCGCGGGACTCCTGGTGGGCGGACTGCCGGCCTGGTTCCTGGCCCGCATGAGTAACCTCACCACCATGCCCGGATTGGAGCGTAACCTGCGGATTCTCATCGACTGGACTCTCGACGTGCCGTTCCGGGCCGATATCGCCGTGCTGGCGCCCGATGCGACCAGCAAGCTGCAAAAGCTGCATTTCGAGGCCGGTGACGTGGTCATCCGCCAGGGCGATCAGGGTGAGACGGCCTATATCATCCAGTCGGGGCGGGTCGAGATTCTGAAAGGCAACAAGAAGGTGGGCGAGCTCGGAACCGGAGATTTCTTCGGCGAGATTGCCCTGGTCAGCGACGTCAAGCGCACGGCGACGGTACGTTGTCTCTCGGCCTGTGAGCTGACTGTACTGAGTCGTGACGACTTTCAGGCTTTATCCGTTGGTTCCAGCACCCTGGCAAGGGCCATCAAGCAGCAGATATCGGAACGGACTGGAGGCAAGCTGTCACGATTACTGGGTTGAGTCGGACCAAGCCTTGTGGCTTGTGCCGGATTCCGTTACATGCTGGACAACCCGGATTGAGGCCAGTGACGGAATAAACCCGCCCACTAAAATAAATGCCGGTAGAGTCGAGCAACATGCCGGCAACAGTCGAGCGGGAATACCCGCCACTCGAGGAGAGAAGCCCATGAAGCGCATCATGTACATCAGCACGACGAGTCGGAAGCTGGATGATCAGGAAGTCGAGGAAATCGGTCAGAAATCAACCCGAAATAACGCCAGGGTCGGGGTGACCGGCATCCTCCTGTCCGCACATGAATTTTTCTTCCAGATTCTCGAAGGCGAGCCCGAGGATGTCGACCGGGTGCTGGAGCGTATACGCCGCGATCCGCGTCATGGCGGTCTATTGATCCTCAAGGCTGAACACGGGGTCCAGGATCGGCTGTTCGGGGACTGGTCGATGAAGACAGTTCGACTGGAAGGCATCAGCGATGTGCTGATCCAGGCGATTCGGATCATGCTGGAAAACATCACTGAATCACACCGCATCATCGAGCGCTACACCCAGCCGGCGGTGCTGGATTTTTTGACCGAGGGCGTCAATCCACTGACGGTCCCGGTGCACAAGACCGAGCAACTGGTGTTGTTCGGCGATATTGTTGCCTTCTCCTACCTCTCCGGACTTTTCCCTGTCGAGGAAGTCGCGGAACTGGTCAACCTCTTCCTGGAAATCAGCTCGCGCGAGGTGGTGGCGCATGGCGGACAGGTCACCAAATATGTCGGGGATTGCATCGTGGCCCATTTTCCGCCGGATCGCGCCGACGACGCCATACGTGCCTGTCTTGCCATTTTGAGACAACTCCATGATCTGCGGCTTACGGCTGGGAAATGCCGTCTGCAGCAATTCCTCTACTGCGGCTTGGGGATGAGCAAGGGTCCGGTGATCGAGGGCAATATTGGCTCTTCGGTGAAGATGGATTACACCGTGCTCGGCGACATCGTCAATCTGGCCGCCCGACTGGAGAGCCTGACTCGGGAACTGAATCGCTCGCTGGCCTTCAGCGAGGCGGTCAAGGATGCCTGCGGTGAGGACTGGAAATTCGAGAAGGCCGGAGAATTTCAACTCAAGGGGCAAAGTCAGTCACTGCCCATCTTCTCGCTCGACGACCCGATTGTCCGGCACATGAAATCCCATCAGGCCATTCTTCAGGATATCGAGAACGACACCTGCGAACTTCCCTGAACTCGCCGGGCGCCATTTCCCTTCACTCATACGCACAACAAGGATCATGACTCTAGAGCATTCCGTCAACCGCGTTCTGGTCTGTCATCCCCGAGAATCGCAGCCTCTGCAGCCTGGCCCGGATTCACGGGTTGCGGGACTCCGCATGGTCGAAACCGATTCTGCCGGGCAGGTTCTCGAACAGATAAAGACCCATGCTCCCGAGGCGCTGGTGCTGGATCAGGAACTGGTCAATCCAGATTTAACGGCCGCGGCCATCCGCCAGGCTTCGGCTTCGGCCGAACTGATCATTGTGGTACTGATCGATGTCGGCAATCAAAGCCAACGCGACGAAGCCTTTGCCTGGGGCGCCGATGAGGTTCTGGCCAAGCCCTGTACGCTCGCCGATGTCGAGAATACCTTGGCGCTGATCGACCGGTTTGAATTGATCTTCTGGGGGGTGCGCGGAACCCTGCCGGTGCCGGGGGAGCAGACGCTGCGCTATGGCGGAAATACCTCCTGTGTGGAGATCAAGATCGGACGGGACCGAGAGTTTATTTTCGATGCCGGTACCGGGTTACGCAAACTCTCCGTTGACGTGCTCGCCACCCGGGGCGGACGGTTCCATGGACGGATCTTCATCACCCATCCGCACTGGGATCATCTCAACTGCCTGCCGTTTTTCGCGCCGGTTTATATTCCGGGCAATCGGATTAGCCTAATGGGGCCGCCGCAGGGCGAGCGCGGTTTTCGGTCCATGCTGGATGGTTTGATGGACGGGGTGTATTTCCCCATCACCCCGGTGGCGTTCCGGGCCGATATGACCTACGGCGACGTCCTGGAGGGCGATCACCATTTCGATGGCGTCTCGGTGCAGTGTCTTCGCCTGAACCATCCCGGTTACTGCGTCGGCTATCGCATCAACTGGCGTGGCCGATCGGTGGCCTACATCACCGATAACGAAATGGGCAACCTGACCACCGATGACACTTACGCCGAGCGATTGATCGATTTTCTAACCGGTGTCGATCTGCTGATTCACGATACCGCGTACTTTGATCACGAGTATCCGGGCAAGATCAACTGGGGCCACTCCAGCATCACCCAAGTGGTGACGCTCGCCCAACAGGCCCGGGTCGGCAAACTGCTGCTGTTCCATCATGATCCCGGGCATGACGACCGTGAGCTCGACAAAAAGCTACAAGAGGCCCGCAAGATCGAATCCGAACTCGGCGGTGAATTCGAATGTCTGCTCGCCCGCGAGGGTGACCACTGGGATCTGCGCACCGTCGCCCTGGTCTGAACAGAATCGTTTAGTCCGCCTCAAGGAATGCCCATAATGATGTCAATCATCCGGCTGGCTTCAACTCTCGGCTTGGAGTCCATCCACGACACCGCCGACGAGGCCCAGGCCAAATCCAGGGGCGGCCACGGTATTGACCAGAAAATCGTCGAACCGGCCTAGAGTCGCTCGGCAGGCTGGTGCGGGCGGCGTCCCGGGAGTCTTGGCCATTCGTGCGGACAACACAGTCTTGGTGCGAGGGGCGGAGCCAGGTGCCGCCCCTCGATTCGCTGAAGTTCCGGGCCTACGGTCTCGGATGGGCCGTTCTCGAAGCGTTCCGCGGCGGGAAACGCTCACAAGGCACGCAGAATACGGCTCAACCCCCGGCTTTTTTTACCACCCAGCCATGCCCTGATAACTCGGAAACGATCAGATCACGATGGTCACCCTGAATTTCGATAGTGCCATTCTTCACCGTTCCGCCAGTGCCGCAGCGCTGTTTCAATGTCTTGGCGAGTTTTTCCAGTTCGGTTCCTGCCAGCGGTAGGCCAGTGATGACCGTTACACCCTTGCCGGCGCGACCCTTGGTTTCACGGCGCACGCGCACGATGCCATCGGTTTTTGGCGGAGTAGCCTGCTTGCATAGACAATCCGCGATGGGTTTTCGGCAGTTTGGGCACATGCGACCGTGAGCGGTGGAGTAGACCAATCCGGACTCCCGGCTGGTTTTCTTCTGTGTATTCATTTTGATTAAAACAGGGATTGTCTTAAGGGGCTCTCGGCCATCCGGCTAGTTTTGGCGATATTCGGGGGATTATGGCCGATGGCTTCAGGCCTACCGGAAACGCGCGTCGAGACCGAGCTCCACCCTGAGCCTACTTGCGGACGTTGATCCGTCTGTCCACAGGCGTGCCGTGCATGGATGCATGGGTGGAGGGCAATGCTTCAGAATTTTCCACCCTGAGCCTTGGGTCGGCCCGGGTTAGGCACTCGGCCCAGACTCAGGGCATAGGCTCGAATGCCGTTGAAGATGGCGCGCGCCAGTCGTTCCTGATGACGGGGGTCGAGCAGTCGCGCTTCCTCGTCCGGATTCGAGATGAAGGCCGTTTCTATGAGCAGGGAGGGCACATCCAGTGATTTCAGAACCGCAAACCCCGCCTTCTGAATTTTTGGGTTGTGCAGGGTGAATTCCTTCTGCAGGGCGATCAGCACCCGTGTGGCCGCCTGGTCGCTGGCTTCCAGGGTGGCGTTCTTGGAGAGATCGACCAGGACGGAGGCGACCGTTGCCTCCTGCGCGCCCAGATCAATGCCGCCGACTTCCCCGGCGTTTTCGCGATCGGCCAGACAGCGGGCGGCCTCGCTGGTGGCCCCGGTTTCCGACAGCGTGAACACCGACGAGCCATGCGTGTTGCTGCTCTCGAAAGAATCCGCGTGCAGCGAAACGAAGATATCGGCCTTGGACAGGCGGGCGATTTCCGCCCGTCGATGCAGGCCGACGAAGGTATCATCCTTGCGTACCAGCACCCCGCGCATGCCGGGTTGCGTCTGAATCTGGGCGGCCAGACGCAGGGCGATGGCCAGGGTCACGTCTTTTTCCAGGGTTCCCTGGGGACCGCGCGCGCCGCTGTCCTTGCCGCCATGCCCGGCGTCGATCACCACGACGAAGGGCTGGCTGACAGGCGCCTTTGGCTGGACGGCTTTGGCGCCATCCAGAATGGATTTGGCCATGACCGGGTCTGCCATCAGGCCCAGCGAAAACAGCAGACAGATCAGTGTGGAGCGACGAGTCATCGGTAAGCTTTTTGCAGAGGAGCGCGAAAAATAACCTTGTAGGGCTTGTGGCGCAAGTTTTCCCGGATCATGCCCCCCGGTCTTCAGTCAGGCACACCGCATGACATCCAACACCGTGGGCGGGCGCAAGTCGCTGTTGCCCAGGACTGAGCCAACACCCACTGGAGGCCCATGTGCAGCAGGCGGTAGGCAGGCCGCAGGCGGAAAATTGTTGCCTCATGCCTGCGTTTCCGGCCATTTCGACAGGATATTTTCGCCATATTCACAGTGCGTGCGGTCTTGCCGATAGCCAGCGATTGGATTCCCAAAATTCCATTTACAATGACCAGGCAACTCTCACCACGCATAGACATTCAACGGGGAATACTCGCCATGAAAATTTTACCGATGGCCAGCTTGATCATTGGCCTGACCATTCAATCGCCCTGGTCCGCCGCCGATTGGTGGAGCGACAACGATGACAACGCGGATGTCCAGGATATCGACGCCGGGGCCAAGCCCGAAACCAACACCGACGACGATCTGGTCAGGAATGCCGTGGGGCCTGGACAGCCCCAGAATGATGAGCAAAGCCCCTCCGCCGGCGTGATTTATGATGCCTGGGGCCGACCCTATGCGTATGGCATGCCTTATGGGTACGGCCCGGGATTCGGTTATGGCTATGGTTATATGGTCGGGCCCTATGATGTTGTCGGTCGACCGGGGGGCGGTGGGAGACGCTGAAGGCGCGCCTCGCGTTCTCGCTCCGTGCGCGGGGTCAGGCCACGGCTCCCGGTTCACTCTCCCCAACGAGACGCTGGATGATGATCGAGCCGGCCAGATCGCCTTCGACATTCACGGCGGTCCTGACCGTATCGATCAGGCGATCCATGGGTAGCAGGATGGCGATCGCCTCCCCGGGCAAACCCACGGACTGCAACACCATGATCATCGTGACCATCCCGGCGCTAGGCAGGCCGGGCGCGCCGATGGAGGCCATGACCGCCATCAGGCCGCCTGCGCGCCCCGAAAAAAGGCCCAGGGACGCATGCGGGTTGCCAGGTAGAGGATACCCGGCAACAATACGTAGGATTTGTGCAAGTGAATTGCACGCATATGGGCAATATAAACCATGTCTATACCGATTGATATATATTCCAGTCGCCAAGTTTTTAATCATTTAATTGAAGATATTCAGAAGGAGTATCTATCTAGCAGCCAAAACTACCCATGGATTCTGGGTTTTTCTGGCGGTAAAGATAGCACACTCGTGGCTCATCTCGTATTTGAAGCCATCTTGAACGTAGCCCCCTCTCAGCGCAGACGGCATATCCATATAGTATCTAATGATACTTTAGTGGAAAGCCCACTGGTAATGTCACACCTACACAAGGTTCAAGAGCAGATGCGGCATGCATCCGATACATTAGACCTTCCGATAACAGTTGCCACAACCAAGCCTATTATCCATCAATCATTTTGGGTTTTACTAATTGGCAAAGGCTATCCTACACCGAACCAAACAATGCGGTGGTGTACAGATCGACTAAAGATACAACCCACTAGCGGTTATATTCTTGATAAAGTCTCGGCTTATGGCGCGGCAATATTGATTTTGGGTGTGCGTAAGGATGAAAGCAACTCGCGCAAGCGCAATATCGATAAGTATCAAAATATGGCGGAGTCAAACCTGACACCTCATAGCACTTTATCAGGCGCCTTTATTTATCGCCCCATTGTAGATCTTTCTACTGACGATGTGTGGGAACTACTTGCGGAACATGCCCCTGCCTGGGGCGGTTCGCACCGAGATTTGATCCAGTTATATCGCGATGCTGAAGGTGGCGAATGTCCTGTGGTAATGAGCAAGGAAGACGCGCCCGGTTGCGGGACAAATTCAAGTCGCTTTGGTTGTTGGACCTGTACTGTTGTTGAAAAAGATAAAAGTCTACAAGGTTTTGTTGACAGCGGGATGCACAAGTATGCCAAACTAATTGAGTTTCGCGACTGGCTCAAATTGATACGCAATAATCCAGAGTTCCGTCAAGTTGAACGAAGAAATGGAAGAGTACAGTTCGATAGTAATGGGAATCACATTCCAGGCCCATTCACGGTTGAAGCGCGGCGCATGATTCTGAATAAACTCTTGGAAACCCAGGATGAGTATGGGGAAGAACTAATCAGCCCTCCAGAAGTTGAGCTAATCCGCCGGGAGTGGTCGGCCAGCCTGACTCACAATATAAATCGACGTCGCAATACTGCAACCGAACCTGGCCTTCAAGCAGATAATTGTTGATCTATAACGAAGCAGTTATAGTATTTCCAAGTACGCCCAGAAAGGCCATTTGGCATGAGGCACTATCTGAATCAGTGCGGTACATGCCTTCTATGCCTGAGCAGTTATGTCTGAGTACTTAATACAATCTGGAGGACAAAATGAACGAACACGTTCATGATTTACCGTTATGGAATGATCCCCAAGCTTTCGATATATTGGAAGAACTATGTAGAAAGCATCAAGTGCCAGTTGATGTTTTTCGCGAGTTGATTGCCGAACAACGAAAGAACCAGCATCGAGGTCGGGCCAAAGGCATTTACGATAGATTCGAAGAAATATTCAACAACATGGATTAAATGTCATGTGGATATCACAGATTGAACTTACCAATTTCAAAAGCTACGCTCACCAAAAATTTCAGTTTCCTAAGCCTGATAATAATAAGAATCTGGTGTTAATCGGTGGCATGAATGGCTTTGGCAAAACAACATTGCTCGAAGCGATATACCTATGCTTTTATGGTTCCGAATCAGTCACCCATCTCTCTAGGGCTGGGTTACATGCCGATGCTTATGGTAAGTTTTTGAAAAAAGCGCTGCATGGCAAGGCTCTAAGCCTAAAACGAACCATGATGGAGGTAGTCATAGCATTCCAGATTGATGATATTGATGGTTATGAGATTAGTCACCGATGGCATTTTGACCTACAGGGTAGCTACCTAGAAGAGGAGACCAAAATATACAAACTGCGTGGCGGACTGCGCAGCACTCCAGTCTCGGCGGATGATTTACCTATTATTTGTGACGATCATGTCGTCCCCGCGCATCTTGCACCCTTTTTCTTTTTCGATGGTGAGGAAGTAAAGAAACTCGCTGATCAAGACCGGCGCGAATGGATACAACAGGGGATGGAAAGTCTCATGGGCGTAGTGTTATTAAGAGGGCTACGTGATCGGCTTGAACAGTATCAGAATAATAAAAAGCCCACGGGAAAATCAAGCATGGACGAAGACAAGCTCGATGAGCTATATCAAAACCTATCCAAGCAACAGGATAAGCTTACTGAATTGCATAATGAGCTTTCCATTAACATGGAGGCCAGAAGTAAAGCCGCGGAGAAGCGTGACGAAGCGCATAGACGCTTGAGTGCTATCGGCGCGGGCGGTGGCGGAGTCAAACAGGTAGAAAATATCGTACGTGATGAAGGTGAGAAGCGCGATTCTTGGAATAAAATTGGTGACGCTATCGATAGAATACTCTCCGATAAGCTACCGTTCCATTTGGTCAGCGGACAAACAATGGCTGACTTGAGACTCCAACTCCAAGAAGAATCCATACTTATTGACTGGGAAAACAGAAAGCAAAGTGTGGAACCACAAAAAGAACGATTTGTTGAGGCTTTCTTTTCAACAGACTTCACGCTACCAATGGATGACTTTACAAAAAATAGATTACAGGAAAGTATAAACATTGCTTGGCAGGGACTGTTTAATCCTAAACCCGAAGGATGTGCGAATGGTAAACGTTCACCCCCCTAGCGGTAGGGGCAAGAGGTCCAATCCCTGGCGTCGGCGGGCGATGGCGGTTCGCAGGTATTCCCAAGGGGAATGGCCGCGTCGGCGGCAGGTGTCGATGAC
>Ga0172367_10002325_pt1 | contig 26169 bp, 22 predicted proteins | sample Lak10m_FD_114542 | JGI IMG/M metagenome (GOLD analysis project Ga0172367, IMG submission 114542) | Freshwater microbial communities from Kabuno Bay, South-Kivu, Congo - kab_022012_10m | ecosystem: Environmental > Aquatic > Freshwater > Lake | place: Democratic Republic of the Congo: South-Kivu...
CAACGCGGAAATCGTCACCGTCAATGCCGAGGAGGGCGCGGCATACGGCGCGGCGCTGCTGGCAGCGACGGGCGCGGGCGTCTTCCCCAGCGTGGAAGCCGCCTGCGACGCCACCATCCAAATCACGGGCAGCGTCAAGCCGGGCAAGAATCAGGCAGTCTACGAAAACCTGTACCCAATATATCGCGCCTTGTATCCAGCTTTGTCGCCGCAATTCAACAGGCTGGCGGAGATATAGTTTGGTGGCTGTCACTGTATAATCCACTCATCATGCAAACAAAACCCTCCAAAACCACGGTACTCCTTCTCACAGCAGGCTGTTTTCTCGCCTTCTTCGTTTTCGGCTTCACCGATAACCTCAAAGGTCCCACCCTGCCCGCCATGCTCGCCGAATTGAATTTCGACTACGGCACAGGCGGAAACATCCTCTTCGGCGAATATCTCGGATTTCTGATTGCCACACTCATCACCGGCATTCTCGCCGACCGCTTTGGACTGAAAAGCGTCATCCTGCTGGCGGGCTTGTTCCTGGGAATCGGCGTCAGCGGATACAGCGCCTTCAGTTCCGCATCCCTGCTTTTCGCCTCCATTTTCATCGTCGGCATGGGATTGGGTTCGCTGGAACTCGGTCCGAATGCGATCATCGTCAGCCTGCACCAGGAACGCAAAGGGCTTTACCTGAACCTGATGTCTGTCCTGCACGGACTTGGATCGCTCCTTGCGCCGCTCTTCGCTGGCTGGCTGCTGAGTCGAGACATCTCGTGGCGCGTCGTCTACCGCTGGGAACTTGTATTGGTTGCCCTGTTCGTGATCGTTTTTCTCTTCCTGCGTTTCCCAAAAGCGGAGGAAAAGTCACAGATGGACTTCCGCCACATCCCGCAGATTGCCTTCAAAGGAGACCTGGTCTGGTTTTACGTTGCAATCTGTTTCTACGTCGCCGCGGAAATCGGGATGGGGCAATGGCTGGTCACCTATTTGCAGGATGTCCGCGGCGCTTCCATGAGCGATAGCACCCAAGCCCTCTCCATTTATTTTGCGACGATCATGGTCGGGCGTCTAATCGGCGGATTCTTCGTCCAGCGAATTGGATACCTGCGCTCAATTCTGTTCGTGAGCATCGGTGGCATCCTCAGCATTGCCGCTGGCTTGTTCGGACCTAAGGAAGCATCCTTCCTTCTGCCGTTTACAGGTTTCTTTTTCTCGATCATCTTCCCCACCATCACCGCCGCCGTCTCCGACAGGCACACAGAAAATGGCAACACCATTCTGGGCGTTCTCTTCACCTTTGCAGGCGTTGGCGGCATGATCGGTCCCTGGGCAATCGGCTTGGGCAGCGACTTGTTCGGACTGCAAACAGGCTTTTCTTTCAACATCCCATTCCTGTTGATCTTGCTTATTTCGGTTTTCATACTTTTGAAAAGGAGCACCAATGGACAAAAAGCTTAACTGGGGATTACTCTCGACTGCAAAAATCAACCGCGCGTTGATTCGACCCCTCACCTCATCCAAACGCACCCGATTACTGGCTGTTGCGTCGAGGAGCCTTTCCACCGCCGAAAGTTACGCCCGCGAGTGGCAGATTCCGCGCGCGCACGGCAGTTACGAAGCCCTGCTCGCCGACCCCGACATCGACGTCATCTATAATTCCCTGCCCAACCATCTCCACGCCGAGTGGAGTATCAAAGCCCTGCGGGCGGGCAAGCACGTGCTGTGCGAAAAGCCCATCGCGCTGACTCTCGCCGAAGTGGATGCCATGACCCAGGCGGCGCGGGAAACTGGCAAAGTCCTCGCCGAAGCCTTCATGTACCGTCATCATCCGCAGACATTAAAGGTCAAGGAAATCGTGGAAAGCGGCGCGCTGGGTAAACTTCAACTCATCAAAGGCGCGTTCACCTTCAACCTGAACCGCGAGGGTGACATCCGCTCGAAGAAGGAAACAGGCGGCGGCAGCATTTGGGACATTGGCTGCTATCCCATTTCCTATGCGCGGATGATTGCGGGCTTGGAACCGATTGAGGTATTCGGCTGGCAGGTTACGAGTGAGAACGGAGTGGATAACTCGTTCTATGGGCAAATGCGGTTCGAGAGCGGAATCCACGCCCAATTCGACAGCGGGTTCAAATCCCCATTGCGCAGCATGATCGAAATCGTGGGAACGGATGGGGCGCTGACCGTTCCCGCCCCATTCAAACCCGAGCAAAACAGCGAAATCTTTATTTCTCGCGGCGACAAGGTGGAGAAGATAAAAATCAAAGGCGGTATGTTGTACATGGGCGAAGTGGACGACATGTGCGACGCCGTCACACGAAACAAAGCGCCCCGTGTCTCGCTTGCCGATAGCCGCGCCAACATCGCCGTCATCCTCGCCCTGGTCGAATCGGCGCGGACGGGAAAAGTTATTTCCCCGGTTTACAGTTGATCTTGAACAGAATTCCCCGCAAAGTCTGACGACTTGCGCGGGGAATTCTGTATTCAAACGCGACAATTTAGGGCGGAAAAATATGGGACAAATAAGCAAATGGGATTTATAATCAAGCCACTATATTCTATCGACTGGAGGATTTTCCCATGGCTAGTGTTACATACAAGAAAGTTGTCAAGAAGTTTGGCGATCTCACCATCATCAAGGGCATGGACATCGAAGTTGCCGACAAAGAGTTCCTTGTGCTGGTGGGTCCCTCGGGCTGCGGCAAAACCACTGCCCTGCGCCTGCTGGCTGGTTTGGAAGAAATCACCGATGGACAGATTCTCATCGGCGACCGTGTGGTAAACGATGTCGCGCCCAAAGACCGCGATATTGCCATGGTCTTCCAGTCCTATGCTTTGTACCCGCACCTTTCGGTGTACGACAATATGGCGTTCGGTTTGAAACTCCGCAAGACGCCCAAAGAAGAAATTAAACGCCGCGTAGGCGAAGCCGCCGACATCCTTGGCATTCAGGAATTGCTCCAGCGCAAGCCGCGCCAGTTGTCGGGTGGTCAGCGCCAGCGCGTGGCGGTGGGACGCGCCATCGTCCGCGAGCCGAAGGTCTTCCTCTTCGACGAACCGCTCTCCAACCTCGACGCCAAACTCCGCGTGCAAATGCGCGCCGAAATCAGCAAACTGCACCAGCGCCTGCAAACCACCTTCATCTACGTCACCCACGACCAGACCGAAGCCATGACCATGGCGACCCGCATCGCGGTCATCAACAAGGGGAACCTGCAACAACTCGACACGCCGCAAAATTTGTACGACTACCCCAACAACCTCTTTGTCGCTGGATTCATCGGCTCGCCTGCCATGAACTTCTTCCCTGCCAAACTGGCTGTGGAAGGCGGCAAAGTAACCGTGGACACGGGCGATTTCAAAGTGCAAATTCCCGCCGAGTTTGCAAAGCCGTATCAGGATATGAACGGCAAGAGCGTCATCTTCGGCATCCGCCCCGAAAACATCCACGATCCCGAATTTGCGCCGCAAATCAATCACCCCGAAAAAGTTTCCAGCAAAGTGGACGTAACCGAATTGATGGGCAACGAAACCCTGCTGTATCTTGTCAACGGAAAGAACACCTTTGTCGGACGGGTCGACCCGCGCTCGAAATTGCGCGTCGGCGATGCCTCGCAAGTGATCTTCGACATGGGAAAATTCCACATCTTCGACGCCGGCACGGAAGAAGCCATCCGATAAATCGCTCTCCGCAGTAAATCAGTGACAGTCACCTTTTGCGCGACAGGTGGCTGTCACTTTATTCTGTCGGGGACTTGCGCGACAAACAAACTCCAAAAATCTCGAGGATTCATTCATGACCATCCCAAAGTGGGTAAAGGACGCCGTCTTTTACCAAATCTTCCCAGACCGCTTCGCAAAAAGTGACCGCAATCCCTCGGCATATTTGCCCTTTGAATCCTGGGATACCCCGCCCACCGTTCACGGTTTCAAAGGCGGCGACTTGTACGGCGTCATCGAAAAGCTGGACTACCTGCAAAAGTTGGGCGTGACCGCCATTTATTTCAACCCTGTTTTTGCCTCGGCAAGCAATCACCGCTACCACACCTACGATTATTATCAAATCGACCCGCTGCTCGGCGGCAATGATGCGCTCAAGAAGTTGCTGCGCGAGGCGCACAAGCGCGAGATTCGCATTATTTTGGACGGCGTATTCAACCATGCCTCACGCGGATTCTGGCAGTTTCATCATGTGCTGGAAAACGGCGAAGGCTCGCCCTATGTCAACTGGTTTTACTTCGACCCCGACCGTCTCAAGGGACGCCGACGCTGGGGAGCCTATCCCGCCACAGGCGAATTGCACGCGCTGAAAAACGGCGAAGGGAGTTTTCACGCCATCGGCTACCAAGCCTGGTGGAATTTGCCCGCCCTGCCCAAGTTCAATACCGACACCCCCGCCGTGCGCGACTTCCTATTCGATGTTGCCGAATATTGGATTAAATTCGGCGTCGACGGCTGGCGGCTGGATGTGCCCGCCGAAATTAACGACGACGAATTCTGGCGCGAGTTCCGCCGCCGCGTGCGGGCAATCAACCCCGAAGCGTACATCGTCGGCGAAATCTGGCACGAGGCGCAGCGCTGGCTGCAAGGCGACCAGTTCGACGCGGTGATGAATTACCCGATCACCGCGCTGGCGTTGAACTTCTTCGCCGCGCATCATTTGAACTACGATGTGATTCAACACGCGGGCGGAATCAAAGACCGCATCCACCCGATCAGCGGTTATGACGCCGCCAACGAACTGGACAGGCTGCTGCACCTCTATCCCGAAGACATAACCTACGCCCAGTTGAACCTGCTCGACAGTCACGACATGCCGCGCTTTCTCTCCTGCGCCAGCGGCGACAAAGACTCGCTCAAACTGGCATGGCTTTTCATGTTCACCATCCCTGGCGCGCCCTGCATTTACTACGGCGACGAGGTGGGCGTGGACGGCGGGCACGACCCCGACTGCCGCAAGTCCTTCCCCTGGGACGAAAGCAAATGGGATAAAGACCTGCTCGAATACGCCAAAGCCTGCGCCGCCCTGCGCAGCAAACACGCCTCCCTGCGGCGCGGCAGTTACAAACGGATTTACGCCGATGGCGAAGCGTGGGCGTATGCCCGTTCCTACGGCGCGGAGAACTTGGTCATCGCCTTCAACGCCTCGACCGAGGCAAAGACCCTCGACCTCTTCCCCAACAAAAAGGCAACCGTGTTGTTCGGCAAGCCGAGTTTCTCTGGCTACCAAATCGTCATACCGCCCCGCAGCGGCGTGGTATTGAAGTAGAACTTATTCCAAAATATTGGGGAACTTACTCGTTTGCCAGCCGCCTGGCGGTGAAATGATCGGTCACCAGAATATTGACCCAGCGCCCGCGCAGGGCGGCTAGAATGGCGGCATATTTTCGAGAACCACCAGCCACGCCCACCGCGCGGCTGGTTTTGCTTAATTGTTCCAGGCTCATCGAAATGACTCGTTTTTCCAATCCAGTTTCCACCAATTTTCCATTCTGGTCGAAGAAGCGCATCAGGATATCGCCTGCGGCGTTTCGCTGCCGCAACAATTCCAATTCTTGCGGAGAGAACACGTTGCCGCTTTGCGCCAGCAAGGGGGAAGGCTCGATGGCGCCGATTCCAACCAACGCGGTTGTCACATGGTCGAATAATCGAATTGCCTGCTGGGCAACTTCATCCGCTATCAAAACGTCCCGCGCGGCTTCGGTGGCAAGCACCCCCGACACGGGAAGATAAACCGCCTCGCCATGAACCATTTGCGCCATGCGCGAGGTCAAGCGTGTGGCGTGGGCTTCGACCGACGGGCTGCCGACCCCACCCAAAATTTGAACCACCTTTACGCCCGGCTTGCGCGGCACGGAATGAAGCGCATCGACCAAAGCCAGCAGGGTCGCGCTCCAGGATGAAATGCCGATCACCTCGTTCGGGCGAATTGCCGATTCAAGATAATAGGCGGCGGCAGCGCCCAGGTCGCGCTGAATCAAATTCTCGTTGTCGTCCAAACTATCCACCACAATCACATCGCGCAGTCCAAACTTTTCGACCAGCGCTTCTTCCAATTCGGTGTAAACCCCTTTGGGCAGGTTGATCGAAGTTCGGATAATCCCCTCTTCCTTGGAACGCCGCAACAGGCGCGAAACGGTCGCCTGCGACAGGTCAAGCTGCGCGGCAATTTCCGACTGGCGCATGTCCGATTCATAATACATGCGCGCCACACGCGCAATCAGGCGTAGTTCATCGATTCGCGGCATGAGTTTTCCTTGAATAAATGTTTTTAGTCGAATAAATATTCATTTTTGCTTGAAATATTCTTCGATAGTTGCTATTATAGCACATAACGAATTTTATTGCACTAAGGAATAATTATTCATGGATTTAGCCCAGACCTCCTCCCCTGTTGACCAAAAAACCATCAAAATGCTTGAGTCGAAGTCGATTCTGCAACGCAAGACTTTGATCAAGATGATTTACACGGCGAAGGCTGGTCATACGGGCGGAAGTTTATCTTGCGTTGACCTTCTCAACGTCCTTTACAACCACGTGATGAACATCAGCCCTGAGAATTTCTCCGAAGTGTGCCGCGACCACTACATCCATAGCAAGGGACATTCGGTGGAGGCGCTGTACGCGGTTCTGGCAGACAAAGGTTTCTTCCCCTTCGAAGCGTTGGATTCAGTCGAAAAGTACGGCTCTGAATTCATCGGTCATCCGACCCGCAGCGTGCCGGGCATCGAGCAGAACACGGGCGCGCTTGGGCATGGACTTTCTCTTGCAGTGGGGATGGCGCTGGCAGCAAAGAAGGACGGGCGCAGCGACCGGGTTTTTACCATCATGGGCGACGGCGAGTTGACCGAAGGCTCCATCTGGGAGGCTTCGGCGAGCGCGGCTCATTATCACTTGGATAATCTGGTTGCAATCATCGACCGCAACACCCTGCAAATTAGCGGGCGCACCGAAAACGTGATGGCGATGGAACCGCTGGTCGGGAAGTTCAGCGCCTTTGGCTATGCCGTCCGCGAGGTGAACGGAAACAGCGTCCACGACTTGATTGAGCTATTCGAGCAGTTACCTTTCGAGCAGCGAAAGCCCAACTTGATTCTTGCCCACACAACAAAGGGGAAGGGTGTCAGTTTCATCGAAGATAACGTTCAGTGGCATCATCACGTGCCGACCGATGCGGAATATGCCACCGCGCTGGCTGAACTGGACGCCGCAGAAAAGGCGCTGGAAGATTAAGGAATTTTATGAGCGAGCATCATTTACCGATTGGGCAAACCAACCTCGACGTTTTTTCCAAGACGTTGATGGAACTAGCCGGGCAGGATCGCGACATTCTGGTCGTCACCAGCGACTCGCGCGGCTCGGGACGGCTGACTTCGTTTGGCGAAAAATTTCCCGACCAGATCGTGGAAATTGGGATTGCGGAACAAAACCTCGTCGGCGTTTCCGCCGGGCTGGCTTCGGCGGGGAAGAAGGTCTTCGCCGTTTCCCCAGCCTGTTTTTTGACGGCGCGCGCGCTGGAACAGATCAAAAATGACGTTGCCTACTCCGACCACCCGGTCAAAGTCATCGGCATTAGCGCAGGAGTCAGTTACGGCTCACTGGGAACCACCCACCATTCCCTGCATGACTTTGCCGTTTTGCAGGCAATCAACAACATCGACATCGTCGCCCCGGCGGATAATTTTGAAAGCGTTCAGGCAATTCGGGCATCTGTGAATCATCCTCGTCCCATTTACATCCGCTTTGGCAAAAAAGCCATGCCGAATCTTCATTCTCCAGAAACCCGGTTTGAGATCGGAAAAGCCATTCAACTCACACCGCAGAGCGATCAGTACGACGTTGCGTTGATTGCCAACGGTGAAACGGTTGCCCCGGCTTATTTAGCCAGTCAGGTTTTGGCTGAGAAGGGAATCACATGCTGCGTTTTGAGTTTGCACAGCATTCGACCTTTCGACGAAGAGGCGGTCATGCACGCCGCGACGAAATCGAAAGTGGTGATCACCGTTGAAGAACATAGTGTCAACGGCGGGTTGGGCAGCCGGGTGGCATCTTTCCTAATGCAGTCCAGAATCTTCCGCCCGCTGAAAATCGTTGGCATCCCCGACGAGCACACCGTCACCGGCAGTCAGGCTGAAATCTTCAAACACTACGGCATTTCACAGCAGGGACTGGCGCAGACCGCCCTGAATCTTCTGGAAAAGGAAGCAGCGTGATGAATTCCAGCGGCTTGTTTCTCGCCATCGACCAAAGCACTTCCTCCACCAAAGCCATGCTCTTCACACCCGATGGGCGGCTGCTCGACCAGGAATGGCTCTCGCATCGTCAAATCTACCCCATTGCGGGCTGGGTGGAACATGACGCGGCGGAAATCTTCGACAACACCTTGAAGGTTGCCGCGACGCTGTTACAGCGTCACACCGACCAGTGGAGCAATTTGCTGGCGCTCAGCATCACCAACCAGCGCGAAACTTTTGTCATCTTCGACCGTGAAAGCGGACTGCCTTTGCATAACGCTATCGTCTGGCAGTGCCGTCGCGGGGATGATATTTGCAAGCAGTTGGTATCGGCTGGCAAAGAGGACATCGTCCACGAGTTGACCGGGCTGAAAATCGACACCTATTTCCCAGCCAGCAAATTACGCTGGCTGCTTGATTCTCGCCCCGACATCCGCGCCAAGTTGAAGGACGGTTCAGCGCTCTTCGGGACGATTGATACTTATCTCATTTATCGCCTGACAGGCGGAAAGGTTTATGCCAGCGACCACACCAACGCCTCGCGCACGCTGTTTTACGACATCGAAAAACTGGCTTGGAGCCGCGAACTGTGCGACGTGTTCGGGCTGGAGTTTGGCGAACTGCCCGACGTGCGCGAAAGCGCCGCCTGGTACGGCGACACAGATTTGGGCGGCTGTCTCACCCGCCGCATTTCGATTTGCGGGGTGATGGGAGACTCGCAGGCGGCTCTGTTCGCCCAGCGTTGTTTCGAGCCGGGCGGGGCAAAAGTCACCTTTGGCACGGGGTCTTCGGTGCTGCTCAACATCGGGCACGAGAAACATTTATCGGAACATGGCACGGTGACGGCGCTTGCCTGGGTTTTGCAGGGACAGCCCACCTATGCATTCGAGGGCATCATCAACTTCACCGGCGCGACCGTCTCCTGGCTGCGCGACCAGTTGCAGTTGATTGCCAATCCCGCAGAAACAGAAACGCTGGCACAGTCGGTTTCCGACAGTGACGGCGTTTATTTTATTCCCGCCTTCGTCGGTTTGAGCGCTCCCTACTGGCGAGCCGACGCCCGCGCCGCCATCCTCGGCATGACCCCTTCCACTACCCGCGCCCACGTTGTCCGCGCCGCGTTGGAATCCATTGGCTATATCGTGACCGATGTCTTGAAGGCAATGGGCGAGGATGCGGGGGTAAACCTTGGCATGGTTCACGCCGACGGCGGGGCTGTCCGCAACGCTTTATTAATGCAGTTCGTGGCAGACATGAATCAGTTGAAGGTACGCGCCGCGCAAACCCCCGAACTTTCGGCGTTGGGCGCGGTCTTTAGCGGTTGCCTCGGACAAAAAATCTACGCCTCACTGGAAGATTTGCAAAACCTGCCTTCAGGTTATGTCGAATATCGTTCGTCCATGCCCCCAGCCCGCGCCGAAATCCTGTTCGCCGGCTGGCAGGCGGCAGTACAGCAGGTTTTGTATCAACCCAAACAAGGATGAATCCATGAAACAAAAAACAGTCTCGATCATTGTTGGAGCAGCGGTTCTTTTATTCCTGATTCTCGCGGGACGCTACGGCTTTACCGTAGTCAAAATCGAAGACGCCGAGAAAGCCGTCCAAAGCGAAGCATTCGACCCGGTTGCCTATGTGGATGGAATTTGGGACACCCAATTGATGCCGACCTTCAACGAAAAGGCGGTGGAACTGCCGAAGATTCTGTCCGAAATGAAACCGGGCGCCGACGGCACAGCGCCCAAAGATGAGTTAATCGGCATTGCCAATCAATACGGCTCGATTACCGTCGGCGAGGCGCACGTTTACATGGTGAAAGGCAGCGGCAAAATCGTCGCCGTCAACGCCGAAACCAGTCTGGGGACGGCAGAAGTGGCGCTCGACGGCTACGATGGAACCATCAAGGTCTTGCTCTACGTCGGCACGCGCATCCCCAGCGATGAAACCTCGGTACGCGACTCGGTTGGCTTCATCACGTTTGGCGATTTCAAAGAGCAAACCGAGTATGGCAAGGCGGCTTCTGAAATCAACAAGCGCGTCCTCTCCACCGTGCTTGGCGGAGTCGACAGGGACACCCTGACGGGTAAGACCATTTCGTTCAAGGGCGCTTTTACCATCCGTACCTTCAACCTGATTCAAATCGACGTGAAAGAACTCCGCATCGTACCGGTTGAAATCGAACTGGGAGATTAACCCATGTCCACTGCTGAAACTGCAATCGCAGAGAATGTCATCCTGACCGCTGAAAACGTCACCAAGGTTTTTCCGGGAACTGTTGCGCTGGAGGATGTTTCGTTTAGCGTCCATGCGGGCAAGGTCAACGTGCTGATTGGCGAAAACGGCGCGGGAAAATCCACTTTGATGAAGATTCTGGCTGGGGTGGAACGACCCACTCACGGGAAGATTCTGCTCGACGGGCAGGAGATTCACCTGCATTCGCCGCTGGACGCCAACCGTTTCGGAATCGGAATCATCTATCAGGAATTGAATCTGTGCGCCAATTTGAGCGTGGTCGATAACATCTTCCTGGCGCGTGAAAACACCCAGAACGGATTCATCGCCCACAAGTCGCAGAAAGAACGCGCCCGCGAGTTGATCAAACGCCTCGAACAGAATATCGAGCCTGACCAACTGTTGGGCGATTTACGTATCGGCGAACAACAAATTGTGGAAATCGCCAAGGCGCTGGCTCAGGATGTGCGTATCCTGATTATGGACGAGCCGACCTCGGCTTTGAGCGCTGCCGAAGTGGAAGTGTTGTTCCGCGTCATTCGGGAACTCAAATCGCACGGCGTCGCCATCATTTATATCTCGCACAAACTGGAAGAACTTCTGCAAATCGGCGACTACATCACCATCCTGCGCGATGGGCGCAAGGTTGCCGAGGCAGAGGCGAAGAACGTCAACGTTCCCTGGCTCATCGAAAAAATGGTGGGACGCAACCCCGCCAACCTGTTCACTCGCAAGGAACACCAGTTGGGTAATGTGTTGCTTAAAGTGGAAAACATGACCATGCCCCGCGCCGGCGGCGGATACCTGCTCGACCATGTTTCCTTTGAACTGCGCGAAGGCGAAATCCTCGGCTTTTACGGGCTGATGGGTGCGGGACGTTCTGACCTGGTGGACTGCCTCGCAGGGGCGCGTCCGCTGGCGACGGGAAAAATTCAACTGGACGGCAAACCTGTGACCGTGACCACCATTTCAGAACGCATCGATGCGGGCTTTGTGCTTGTTCCCGAAGACCGCCAGCGCTACGGTCTGGTGCAGACGCTTTCGGTGATGGACAATATGCTGCTCGCCAGCCTGAAGCGATATATCCGGGGTATCTTCCTCGCCCACAGGGAAGAGAAATCTGCCACCGACCAGCAGATTAAGGAATTGTCTGTCCGCGTGGCGAATCCGCTGCAACCGATTACGGCTTTGAGCGGCGGCAACCAACAGAAGGTGGTGGTGGCGAAGGGCTTGCTCACCCACCCCAAAGTGTTGCTGCTCGATGAACCCACGCGCGGCATCGACGTGGGCGCAAAGTCTGAAATCTTTGAAATTATGAACCGCCTGGCGGCGCAGAAGTACGGCGTGATTTTCGTTTCGTCGGAACTCAAGGAAGTCCTTGCAATGTCCGACCGCATTTTGGTCATGTCGAAGGGCGCAATCACAGGCGAGTTTTCTCACCAAGAGGCTACGGAAGAAAAACTGGTCGCGGCTTCAGCAGTTGGTCACGGCACATCAAACGGAGGCAATCATCATGCAGCAGGAAAATAGTATGAAAAAGAGGCGCAGCATCACCAAAACAGACGTGCAGCAATTTCTGTTGCGCGGGCGGGCTTTCATCGCCCTCATCCTTGTCACGGTCGTTTTTGCATCTTTGTCGCCGCAATTCTTGACCACTGAAAATATCGTGATTATGTCCAAGCATGTGGCGATTAACGCGCTGTTGGCAATCGGCATGACCTTCGTCATCCTGACCGGCGGCATCGACCTTTCGGTTGGCTCCATCGTGGGCATGATTGCCATGATTGCGGGCGGGCTAATCAATGAAGGCATCAACCTGCCGCAACTGGGCATCATCATCTACCCCCATACGTGGATGATTATCGCGCTCTCGCTGGCGCTGGGAACCCTGATGGGCGCCATCAGCGGATACGTCATCACACGGTTTAATGTCGCGCCCTTCATTGCCACACTGGGAATGTTGTACGTGGCGCGCGGCATTGCGGGGTTGAGGAATAACGGCTACACCTTCCCCAACCTGATTGGACGACCCGAATACGGGAACACCGGCTTCGACATTTTGGGCGCCGGCGACTTTCTCGGCGTCAATTACTCTATCTGGCTGATGGTGATTCTCACGCTTGCGGCGTACGTCGTCACCAACCGCCTGCCGTTTGGGCGTCACGTGTTTGCAATCGGCGGCAATGAACGCGCGGCGGAACTTTCGGGCGTGCGCGTTGCCCGCACCAAAATCATTGTTTACAGCATCAGCGGATTTTGCTCGGCGCTTGTCGGCTTGATTGTCGCTTCGCAACTGGTCGCGGCTCACCCGATGACGGGCGATAGTTACGAGTTGACCGCGATTGCGGCGGTGGTCTTGGGCGGAACGTCGCTGGCGGGCGGACGAGGCAGCATGGGCGGGACATTAATCGGCGCCTTCGTCATCGGCGTGTTGGGAGATGGTTTGGTCATGATGGGCGTCTCGTCGTTCTGGCAAAAGGTCATCAAAGGCGCCGTCATCGTATTGGCTGTGATTATCGATCAGGTTCAGGCTCGAATGCAGGAACGGATCGCTCTTCAGGAACAACAGGAAATGAAATAACCCCGCTCGAAAAGTTTGAGGCAAAGTTCTCGGAAAGGAGTTTTATCTACACAAAGTATCCGAAAGCCCTGTAATTTCGTCTTGAACAAAATTTGTATTCAACCTATATCAAGGAGAAGAACATGAATAAGAAGTTCGTTGTTTTGTTTAGCATACTCGCGGTTCTGGGTTTGCTGCTCGCTGCCTGTGGCGCCCCTGCGGCTGAAGAAGCCCCCGCCGCCGAAGCGCCTGCCGCTGAAGCCCCCGCTGCCGCTGAAGAAGGCGGCTTGATTTGCGTCATCGTCCCCGGCGTCGAGAATCCCTTCTTCGGCTCCATGCAGGAAGTTGCCGCCAAGAAAGCGGAAGAACTCGGCTATGAAACCCTCAAACTCGTCCACAACGACGACGCCAACAAGCAACTCGAACTAATCGAAAGTTGCATCGGCAAGGGCGCGAAAGCCATCATCCTCGACAACGCTGGCGCTGACGCCACCGTCGCCGCCGTCCAGAAAGCCAAAGACGCCGGTATCCCCTCCTTCCTCGTTGACCGCGAAATCAGCAAGGAAGGCGTCGCTGTCTCCCAAATCGTCTCCAACAACTACCAGGGCGCGACCATCCTCGCCGAAGAATTTGCCCGCATGATGGGCGAAAAAGGCAAGTACATCGAACTCACCGGACGCGACACCGACACCAATGCCCATGTCCGCTCGCAGGGCTACCACGACGTCCTCGATGCCCTGTCCGGCATGGAAATGGTTGCCCAACAAACCGCCAACTGGAGTCAGACCGAAGCCTTCGACGTCATGGAAAGCCTGCTCCAGGCGAATCCCGATGTCAAGGGCGTCATCTGCGGTAACGACACCATGGCGCTCGGCGCGCAGGCTGCTCTCGATGCCGCCGGCATGAGCGATGTTTTCGTCGTCGGCTTCGACGGCTCGGACGATGTCAATGATTCCATCCTCGCTGGCAAGATCGACGCCGGCGCTCTCCAGCCCGTTGCTGAAATGGCGCTCCAGGCAGCAATCCAGGCTGATGAATATATCAAGACTGGCAAGACCGGCAAACCTGAAAAGCAATCCATCGACATGGTGCTGCTGACCGGCGAAAATGCCTGCCAGTACAAGGGCTTTGCTCCCACTGGCTCGACCGAACCCTGCGCCCCTGCGGCTGCGGCTGAACCCGCTCCTGCTGCTGGCGAAGGCGGTTTGATTTGCGTCATCGTCCCCGGCGTCGAGAATCCCTTCTTCGGCTCCATGCAGGAAGTTGCCGCCAAGAAAGCGGAAGAACTCGGCTACACCACCCTCAAACTCGTCCACAACGACGATGCCAACAAGCAGTTGGAACTCTTCGAAAGCTGCATCGGACAGGGTGCGAAAGCCATCATCCTCGACAACGCTGGCGCTGATGCCACCATAGCCGCCGTTCAGGCAGCCAAAGACGCCGGCATCCCCTCCTTCCTCGTTGACCGTGAAATCACCCAGGAAGGCGTTGCCGTCTCCCAGATCGTCTCCAACAACTACCAGGGCGCGACCCTCGTGGCTGAAGAATTCGCCAGCCTGATGGGCGAAGAAGGCAAGTACATCGAACTCACCGGACGCGACACCGACACCAATGCCCATGTCCGCTCGCAGGGTTATCACGACGTTCTCGATGCCCTCTCCGGCATGGAAATGGTTGCCCAGCAGACCGCCAACTGGAGCCAGACCGAAGCCTTCGATGTCATGGAAAGCCTCTTGCAGGCAAATCCCGATGTCAAGGGCGTCATCTGCGGTAACGACACCATGGCGCTCGGCGCGCAGGCTGCTCTCGATGCCGCCGGCATGAGCGATGTTTTCGTGGTCGGCTTTGACGGTTCCGATGATGTCAATGCCTCCATCCTCGCTGGCAATATCGACGCTGGCGCTCTCCAGCCCGTTGCTGAAATGGCGATCCAGGCTGCAATTCAGGCTGATGCCTACATCCGCACTGGCGAAACCGGCAAACCCGAAAAGCAATCCATTGACATGGTTCTGCTCACCGCTGAAAATGCCTGCCAGTACACCGGCTTTGCCCCCAACGGCAAGACCTCCTGCCCGTAGTTTTATCGTTTGATCTCGTTACAGTAGAATCGTAACGGAAGGAGGTGGCGGGCTGACACCTGCCACCTCCAAAAGGGGACACCGGCCACATGGAACAGGGTTCGCTGCCAATGCCATGCAACGCACGGTGTCCCTACTATTATATTTCTTTTATATTCCTGGACAAGAAGGTGATCACTCATGCACGTAATTGTCGTTGGTAGCTTAAATATGGATTTGGTGGTGCGGATGCCGCGAATTCCGCGACCAGGAGAAACCCTTCTGGGCGGCGTATTCAAAACCTTCCCCGGGGGAAAGGGGGCAAACCAGGCAGTTGCCGCGGCGCGGCTCGGAGCGCATGTCACGATGATTGGCTGTGTCGGCGGCGACGCCTTCGGTCAGGAAATGCGCGACACCTTGAGCGCGGAAGGAATCGACACAACCCACGTTTTGGTTCATCCCGAATCAGCAACCGGCGTGGCATTAATTCAAGTGGATGCAAAGGGGCAAAACAGCATCGCCGTGGCATCCGGCGCAAACTTTCAACTGACCAGCGCCGATGTCGAAAAAGCCCTGCAATCCATTGGGAACTTCGATGTGCTGGTCATGCCGCTGGAAACCCCGCTCGAAACAATTTATACCGCCGCAAGAATCGCATCCCAACGCGGGGCAAAAGTCCTCCTCAACCCAGCCCCCGCCCAAATGTTGAAACCAGACCTGCTCGAACTGGTGGATGTGCTTTTGCCGAACGAATACGAAGCCGCCCTGATGACGGATTCCCCGTCCCTGCAATCTGCGGCGGATGTCCGAAGCGCCGCCGAAAAACTGCTGTCGCTTGGGGTGAAAAACCTGATGGTGACGATGGGCAGTCGGGGCGCAATGCTTTTCGATGGACAAATGGAATCGAATATTTCAGCCTGCCCAGTGCAGGCTGTTGACACCACTGCCGCCGGTGACTGTTTCGTCGGCGCATTGGCAGTGGGACTCTGTGAAGGCAAGTCTTTATTATCCGCCGCCGAATTTGCCAGCGCGGCGTCAGCCATCTCAGTCACCCGCGATGGGGCACAGCCCTCGCTTCCCCGCCGCGAGGAAGTTTTACAGTTTATGAATGAAAGGAGCAAATCCAAATGAAGAAAATAGGAATTATCAACGCGCCCATCTCTACGGTGATTGCCCATCTCGAACATTCCGACATGCTGACCGTCGCGGATGCCGGGCTGCCCGTCCCCGCCACAACCCAGCGCATCGACCTGGCGCTCAAGCCCGGCGTCCCCGGCTTTTTGGAAACCCTCGAAGTGGTGCTGACCGAAATGTTCGTCGAGAAAGCCTACGTATCCGAAGACATCCTGACCAAGAGTCCGCACATTTATGAAGGCATGAAGAAATTACTGGGCGACGTACCCATCGAAACCATGCCGCACCTTGAATTCAAGAAACTGACTGGCGCGACCAAAGCCATTATCCGCAGCGCAGAATTCACACCCTTTGCCAATGTCATCCTTGTGGCTGGCGCCTGGGGATTCAAATTATAAATTTATCAAGGAGTAAAAATATGAAAACCACCCTGGGAGTTATTTTTGGCAACCGCGATTTTTTCCCTGACCACCTCGTCAGCGAAGCCCGCAAGGACATTCTGGCGCTGTTTCAGGAGATGAACATCGACGGCGTGATGCTCGGCGAAAACGAAACCAAGCTTGGCTCCGTCGAAACCTACGCCCATTCCAAAGCCTGCGCTGATTTGTTCAAAGCCAACCGCGACCGCATCGAAGGCGTGCTGGTCGTCCTGCCCAATTTCGGCGATGAAAAGGGCGTCGCAGACACGATGAAGCTTTCGGGGCTGAACGTCCCGATTCTGGTGCAAGCCTATCCCGATGACCTGTCGGCGTTCAACGTCGAGCGCCGCCGCGATTCCTTCTGCGGCAAAGTCTCGGTCTGCAACAATCTGCGCCAATATGGCTACCAGTTCTCGCTCACCAGTTTGCACACCAGCCGCCCGACCTCCGAATCTTTCAAAAAGGATTTGCAAAAATTCGTCAGCGTTTGCCGCGTGGTCAAGGGATTGCGCTCCGCCCGCCTGGGAGCCATCGGCGCCCGCCCCGGCTCCTTCCAGACGGTTCGCTACAGCGAGAAGATTTTGCAAGCCTCCGGCATCACCGTCGCCACGGTGGACTTGTCCGAAATCCTCGGCGATTCTGCCCGCCTGAGCGATGACGCGCCAAAGGTCAAAGCCAAATTAGAGGAAATCAACGCCTACGCCAAACATGACACCGTCCCTTCGCCCGCCATTGTCCGCATGGCAAAACTGGGCGTCGTCATTTCAGACTGGATGGAAGCCAATGATTTGCAGGCGACCGCCCTTCAATGCTGGACTTCGATGCAGAAGAATTACGGCATCAATGCCTGCACGCTGATGAGCATGATGAGCAACCAACTCATGCCCTCCGCCTGCGAGACGGATATCACCGGCGTGGTTTCGATGTACGCTTTGCAACTGGCGTCCAACTTCCCCGGCGCTCTCGTGGATTGGAACAACAATTATGCCGACGATCCCGACCGCTGTGTCCTGTTCCACTGTGGCAACTGGGCAAAGTCCTTTGTCCCTGACATCGAAATCAAAACCGCCCCGATTTTGGGAACCACCCTCGGCGAGGAAAATACCTACGGAGCGATGGCTGGTCGCGCCGCGGCTGGAGCCATGACCTATGCCCGAGTCAGCACCGACGACACCGTCGGCATCATCCGCGCCTACACCGGCGAAGGCGAACTGACCAACGACCCGTTGGACACCTTCGGACATCGTGCCGTGGTTTACACGCCAAACCTGCAAAAACTGCTCGCCTACCTGTGCAAGAATGGCTTCGAGCATCATGTCGCCATGACGATGGGCAACGTATCCGACGCCCTCGACGAAGCCTTCAGCAACTACATGGGCTGGGAAAATTACAAACATTCCTAATTTCGTTCCCATTGATTTTAACGCTTCCCAAGAGCGCATATTCAGAGAGAATGACGGCAAATAACAATGGCGTGTTGCGCGATAAAATGATTGCGCAACACGCCATTTGAGCGCAGGGGGAAAATCAACAAAAAAATTTGATTGCTTCACAGGCTTTAGTTTATGAGGGTAAAATCGGCGGGCTGTCGAAGCAATTCAAAATCGGTCAAGGAGTCGTTTATGTTTTTTGCAGACAAACCCTACATCTCGGACTTTTTCAGGCAGACGGTCAGGGAGAATCAAATTCCAGTGGTGGGCACAGAAATTTCAAAAACGTTGAACTTGTACCACGGCACGAACATCATCAGCGAAGAACAGGCAATTGAAATGGCGCGCGCGTCAGGGGATTTGAAAATTTACACCACCTCCGAAAATGCCATCGGCTGGATTGCGGAACACCTGGCGTTCAGCAACCTGCCCCAAAAAATTGCCCTGTTCAAAGACAAGGTCAAGTTCAGGGAGTTGACCCAGCCCCTTTTCCCAAATTTCAAATTCAGGGCAGTCCGCCTGGAGGATTTGAAGACCGTCGATGTGACGGATTTCCCCCTGCCGTTCATCATCAAGCCAGCAGTGGGATTTTTCAGCGTGGGAGTCCGCAAAGTCACAAGTCACGCGGACTGGCGCGGCACAGTCGAAGCCATCATCGCGGAAACCGAGAAAAGCAGGAGCGCATACCCGGAAGCGGTTTTGGACTCCAGCTCATTCATCCTCGAGGAATGTATCGACGGCGACGAATATGCCTTCGATGCCTACTTCAACGCCGAGGGCGAGGCGGTGGTGTTGAGCATCCTCAAACACACCTTTGCCTCCGAAACCGATGTCAGCGACAGGGTCTACACCACCTCGAAGAAAATCATCGCGGAAAATCTTGCAGACTTCACAAAATTTGCGGACGAAATTGGCAAACTGGCGGGACTGAAAAATTTCCCCGTCCACATCGAAGTGCGGCGGCAGGACGGCGTTCTGCTGCCCATCGAAGTCAACCCGATGCGCTTCGGCGGCTGGTGTACCACGGCGGACATTTCCCACCTGGCGTATGGATTCAATCCGTACCTGTGTTACTGGCAGGGACAAAAACCGAACTGGGACGAAGCGCTGCGCGGGAAGGACGGGAAACTCTACAGCCTGGTCGTGCTGGACAACTCGACAGGCGTTAGTACACACAACGTCGCAGCCTTCGACTACGAAAAGGCGCTTGCCAGTTTCGAGAAGCCGCTCGAATTGCGGAAACTGGATCACCGCGAGTATTCGGTCTTCGGCTTTCTTTTTGTCGAAACGCGGGAGGATAACTTCGCCGAATTGAAGGCAATCCTCGACTCGAATTTGAGCGAATTTATTTCAACAAAGGCGGCACAATAACATGGAACAAACCACTCGAATCCTCAACCAGGTTCTGCCCATCCTCTTTCTCATCTCGCTGGGATACTGGATACGGCGCAAAAACTTTCTCACCGCCTCCGCCATCGACGAACTGCGCAAGGTGGTGGTCAATCTGGCGCTGCCAGCGGTCATCTTCATTTCCTTCCTGAACGTCGAATTGAAACCCTCCTACTTCATCATCTTTACAATCACATTTTTCCTTTGCATTCTGTTGTTCCTGTTGGGGCAGCTGCTCGGGAAACAATTGGGCGTTCGATATTCCTACTTCCCCTATCTTGTCACTGGTTTTGAATATGGAATGCTGGCACTCAGCCTTTTTGGAGCCGCCTACGGCTTGGAAAACATCGGCTACATCGCCGTGACCGACCTGGGACATGAAATCTTCATCTGGTTCGTGTTCCTGCCCCTGCTGTTGATCAAACGCGACGGCGCGCAAAACCCCGGCGAGATCGTCAAGTCTTTCCTGTCCGCGCCCGTTGTGATTGCCATTTTAGCCAGCCTGCTCTTCAACGTGCTCGGCGGTCAGCAGTGGTTGTACCAGTTGCCCGTAACAGGCGCGCTGATGACCACCTTTGAATTTCTCGGCAGTCTGACCGTCCCGCTGATTTTGATGATCGTCGGGTACGGAATCAAAATCAACCGCGCGGGATTGAAAGCCGCTTCACTTGTGGTGCTCATTCGGATGGGAATCCTGATTCCGCTGGCGCTGTTGTTGAACATCCACCTGATGCGAAATTTCCTGCAACTGGACGGGCTGTTTCAAGCGGGCTTGTTCACCCTGCTCATCGCGCCGCCGCCCTTTATCGTCCCGCTGTACGCGCGGACAAACCTGGCAGAGGAAGAGAAACAGTACATCAACAATGTGCTGACGCTTCACACCGTCATCTCGGTGACGGTCTTCATTATTTATTTTGTTCTCAATCCGGTTGCGTAATCTCGCGTGATTTGCCGTACTGGAATTTTCGCGGAACGGGTCTTTATTAGACCTTATCCGTAATAAGAATAATCCGCTTGTTTCATCCACAGATGGCGCAGATTTTTTCTCGAAAATTTGCCACTCTGTGAAATCTGTGGAGTATTTCGGATATAGTCTATTGATCTTTCAAGCCATCGTCGCCCGTCTTGGGCTTGGAGCCAATCTCGACCAGTTGAACCTGCACCTGGTAGCGTTTTTCACCGATTTGAATTTTGCCCATGCCGAAAAATCCGCGCGAGCCTGTTTTGAAAAGTTTCTCAGCAGCCTGCAAAATTCCAACCACTTTTTCGTTTTCTTTGATTTCAACTGAAAGCATGATGTTCTCCTTTTTTGATTGATTCTATCAAAAAACAGGTCACGCGGGTGAGGCATGACCTGTTTTCATTACATCCAGACAAAGAAGAAATTAATCGCCCGCAGTCGCTTCGACAGGCTCTTCGTTGAGATGACCCCAACCAAGAGCGTTCTTCATGTCAACCGGCTTGCCGTGAATGTTCTTCAAAATCTTGGGCGGATCAATCTTACCCGTCGCAAGTGAAACCACGATAAACGCTACGACAGAGATGAAGAAGGCGGGAGCGGACGCAATATAAACCGAATCCCACAGCGAGCAATACAGGTCGCCTTCACAGATGGCATAGGTTCCAAAGTCAGGCGCGTAGTAATAGTAGACCGACAGGAAACCCCAGGAAATCGTACCCGAGAAGAAGGAAGCCAGCGCGCCAATGTGGTTGGCTTTCTTCCAATACATGCCAATGACATACGGCGCAACCATGCCCACCAGAATACAGGTATTTGCCAGTACCGCCAGTTCGTAAATCGTCTCTGCCCAAAGCGCAATGACCAGACTCAAGATACCGCTGACCACCAGCGCAGCGCGAGTCAACCAGAGTTGGGATTTATCCGAAAGGTCAGGCTTGAAGACTTTGACAATGTTCTCGGTGAACATGGTTGCCCCAGCCAACATGGACGAGTCGGAAGTGCTCATCAATGCCGAAGCCAGCGCCGCCACAAAGAGCGCGACCAATATCGGGCTGAGATACTTCATCGCCATCGTAATCAAAATGAACTGCGTCTGGTCTGCTTCGATTTCCGGTCCAATCGCCGAGTAGGCAGCCATACCGATGAACGGGGAAAGCACGCCGAAGGTGATGTAGAGGAAAGCCGCAATGTAGGTGGATTTCACAGCCACGTTCTCGTTCCGGGCTGCGCAAGTGCGCTGGAGATAATCCTGGGCGGGGATACTGCCCAAACCGATAGCCATCCATGCGGCAAGATAATAGAACCAGCCCATTGTGCCTTGATAGCCGAGGTAGCCTTCCGCTTCGGTGGGAGCCATGGCAAACGGATAGTCGGTGTATTGCGCGCCAGCCATGCCGATGAAATTATCGAAGCCGCCAACACCCCAGAGGATGCCAATGAAAATGATGAGCAAGCCGCCCACGGTCAGGAACATCTGCATGAAGTCAAGCGCGGTATCTGCCCACAAGCCGCCCGCCATGGTGTAGATGGTCACAATGCCAGCCACCATTACCATGCCGACAGCCAAATCCCAGCCGAGGAGCGCCTGCAAAATGGCGCCGCCAGCCACAATCTGCGCGGCAGTCCAGCCAAAGTAGCCGATGATCTGGGCAATCGAACCCACCACCGACATGGCAGTTCCGTAACGCTGCTGGAAGAAGTCCATGATGGTGACGTACTGGGCGCGGCGGGCGAGGCGCACAATCAGCAAGCCCGAAAGGAACAAACACATGGTCGCGCCGAAGGGGTCAAAGATGACGCCCTGCAAGCCATATTTGTAGGCTTCCGAACTCGAACCCATGAGGGTTTCAGCGGCAAACCAGGTCGCCATGATGGACGGCGCAGCCATCCAAATCGGCAGACGGCGTCCCGCCAGCACATAGTCAGTGGTTGTCTCCACTTTCTTCGACGCCCAGTAACCGATTGCCAGGCGAACCAACAGGATGGCGACAATCCCCCCAATAATCAAACCAGAATATTCGTAATCAGCCATTTCACAGTCTCCTTATTTATTTTTGCTTCAACGCCTTTGACGTCAAAAATCATCATACTTTACGCTGACTAATACGTAAAGTATGATGAAAAAAAACACGCTTACATTTCTTTGATGCCGTAGGGGAAGCCGTAATCCGCCATTTTCTCCATGAACGGTTCGGGGGCGAACGCTTCGGGTCCCAGGACGCCCGCGCCCTGCCAAACGCCATGCTCCAGTAAATCCATGCCGATGACAGCGTTGAAGGCGGTCTGCGCCACGACAGCCTGGCAACCGAAGGCGTCCATGCATTCCTTGTTGTCGGCGACTTGGTAGAGATAGACCTGACGTTCCTTGCCGTCCTTCTTACCCTTGACCCAGGTGCCGGCGCAGGTCTTGCCGCTCATCTTATCGCCGAGGTGGGCGGGGTCGGGCAGGCAGGCGGCAACAACGTCACGCGGGGCAACCTGAACGCCCTTGACATTGATTTTTTCCTTGTTGTCGAGTCCCAGCATGTGCAGGGTCTTTAGCACGCCGATGAACTGGTCGCCCAAACCATACTTGAAGGTGACGCGCTTGGTCTTGACCCAGCGCGGCACGAGCAACACTTCTTCGTGTTCCACGTTGACCACTTCGATGGGTCCAATTTCGGGGAAGTCAAAGATTTCAGGTTCAGAGAAGGGCGCGGTGGTGAACCAGCCCTTGCCCTCTTCCCAAATGACGGGCGGGTTGAGGCATTCTTCGATGGTGGTCCAAATGGAGAAATTGGGGGCAAATTCGTAGCCTGCAATTTCGATGTTCGCGCCATCGCGGACGCCGACTTCTTCAATTTCGTCGAAGAGGTGGTCTTGGGCGTAGCGGGCAAAAACATCCGCCATGCCAGGTTCCACGCCGAGACCGACCAGCGCCAGCAGTTTCTTCTTCTTCCAGTCTTTGGCTTTCTTGAACTGGTAATCGCCGAGTTTGACGCCAGGTTTGTTGAAGGGGTCTTTTTTGTGCGGCGTGGAAAGGGTCATCGCCATGTCCATGTAATTCACGCCCGCGTCGAAGGCGGCGTCGAAAATCTGCTCATTGAAAACGGGGTCAACCGCATTCATAATGAGGTCAACCTTGTATTTCTTCGCCAGTTTGATGATTTCCGACTTCTTGCTTGCGTCAATGAACTCAACAGGAAAGCGCTTCGGTTGGCGAAGTTTCTTTTGCACTTCCTTGGCGCGCTTGACGTTGTAATCCGCAAGCACCATCTGTTCCATCCATGCGTGGGGCTTGGCAATTGCCGCAATCGCTTCGCCTACGCCGCCAACACCAACGAGTAATACTTTCATGATTTTCTCTCCATTTCTTATTTTATAACCCACGCGCTGCGGGTTAGAGTGACAATCGAAAATAGGAAACCGCTTCAACAACAAGAGGAAGGGATTTCCTAGAAATAGATTTCTTTTGCAATCTTCAAATGGATAAAAGACTCGGTTTCGCGGATGCCGTTTATTTTTGCCAGTTTTTCGGTAAGGAATTTGAGCAGGTCTTCGTGGTCGCGGCAGAACACTTCGCAGATAATATCGTAGCGCCCACTGACCACCACCAGGTAAACCACTTCTTCTATCTTGGAAATTTCCTCGGCGACTTGCAACATCTTAGACGTTTCGGTGTGAACGCCAATCAATGCCATCGTCCGCATTCCCATCATCAGCGGGTTGGTGACCGCCACCACTTTGAGATACCCCATCTCGACAAGACGGTTGTATCGCTGGCGAATCATGCCGGGGGAAACGTTGAGTTTTTCGGCGATTTGGGCAAAAGCCTCCCTGCCGTCCTTGTGCATGGCATCGATGATGTACTGATCAATGTGATCAAGACGCGCTGGCTGATTAATGCCGATTATGTTTTCCATTTATTTATTCTATTCCTTTTTTGCACAAAAGTCAATAATTTTATAACGATTTGTTACAAATCTGGTCTTTTCACGAAAAAGAACGCAGCAGCGTGAGCGTTTTTTCGCGCCGAAGACTAATGCCCATTGCGGACTTCATCCCAGATCCTGTCGTACAGATCAAACGCTTCGCCCACATCCGCAATGCGATGCCCATTTCTGACACTTGCCAGCGGAATGTTGGTGATTGGCGACTCGATGTAGGCGTCGTACAGGGCAGCCAGGGTTACTTCCCTGCCGTCGACGTCCACCGTCTTCATTTGATTTCCTTTGGCAAAATCCAGCGCGGCTCGGTTGGGATTGGTGTACGGGAAGTCTCGCAAAGTCATCCAGGCGATATTGCCCTGATTGGCATAGTTCAACCAGGCGTAAGCGGCGTCGACATGGGGGGCGTTTTTGAGTATCGCCCAATTATCCTGCCAGAGAATCGCGCCTTCGGACGGATAAACAAATTCGATGTTTGGGTTTCCCTGTTGGGCGATGAACGCTTCGCCAGTCCAGGTCATTCCCAAATCGACGGCGCCAGCCAACAGCGCGGTCTTGGGGCTGTCGCTATCGAAGAGTTTGATGCGCGGGACAAGCTCAAGTAGTTTCAGCCTGGCTTCTTCCAATTGCGCGGGGTCGGTGGTATTTGGATCGTAGCCGAGAGTCAACAGGGTTAGCCCAATGGCAGCACGGGAGTCATCCAAAAAGACGATGCGCCCCGCATATTCGGGCTTCCACAAATCCGCCCATGATTGCGGAATAGATTCAACCGCGGCGGTGTTGACGACGATGGCATCCGCGCCAATCAGGTAGGGGACGGTGTACCTGTTGCCGGGGTCGAATTCAAAATCGAGATAATTGGGGTCGAGGTTTTTCAACGCAGGCAGGCGGGTATGATCGAGTTCCTGCAAAAGCCCATCGTCCATCGCCAACGCGACAATATAATCAGACGGGATGAAAAGGTCATAGCGAGAGCCGCCGCCCGAAACGCCGTCGTACATTTCCTCGTCGCTGGAATACTGGTCGTGAAAAATTTTGATGCCGTAGACCATCTCGAAGCAATCCATCATTTCGGATGGAATATATTCGGTCCAGGTAAAGAGATGCAGTTCGGTGGAGGTGACCACAGCAGGAAATTCGGGAGGCGGACAGAGAAACCCGCTCGCCGTGACTTTGGGGGCAGCGGCTGGAGGTTCAGTGACAACCGCTTCGCCGCCACATGCCGCCAAAACCATACAGGCAAGGGCAAACACCCACATGTTGGATGGATTATTTTTTTTCACATCATCCTCCGTTTTTGAACCTGGAAAACAGACGCCGACAATCATCTCGTCGTAAGCCATTGTTAAACCGCTCGCCTGTGGAGTGGATTCACCCCACAGGCGAGTCTGAAAATCTGTTTCGAAAGACAATCTCCGAAGGCTGTTTACAGCGTCTTGTTCACCGCTTCGACCGCTTCGGTCAGGCTGGTAAGACCCTGGTTGATTTCGTCGTAGGTGATGACCAGCGGCGGCTCGATGCGGATGGTCTGGGCGCTGGTGAGCGCGCCCGCCACAAGCACGCCGCGCTTGAACAATTCGGCGGAAACCTGCCCGCCGATTTCGGGGGTCTGGAAATGCTGACCGATGAGCAAGCCCTTGCCGGTGACTTTCTCGTACACCTTCGGGTATTTCGCCGCCAATTCCTGAACCTTGCCCATGATGTAGTCACCCTTTTCGGCGGCGACTTCCCACAACTTCTCGCGCACGGTGACGTTGATCGCCGCAATGGCTGCGGAGCAAGCCAGCGCGCCGCCGCCGGTGGTGGTGGTTTGCAAGAAGGGATTCGGGTACATGAACGGGG
>Ga0172367_10002326_pt1 | contig 26157 bp, 21 predicted proteins | sample Lak10m_FD_114542 | JGI IMG/M metagenome (GOLD analysis project Ga0172367, IMG submission 114542) | Freshwater microbial communities from Kabuno Bay, South-Kivu, Congo - kab_022012_10m | ecosystem: Environmental > Aquatic > Freshwater > Lake | place: Democratic Republic of the Congo: South-Kivu...
CAATTCTTTCTCTTTATTCCAGTTCTTTCAAATTCACGAAGCATTTCATCCAGAGTTAAATGCACAAGATCTTGCGGTTCACAAATTTCTGGTGGAGCTATCGGATAGAAAATCCCCTTACCTAAATCTAACTTAGGTGAACTAACCAATTCATACGAGAGGTTATTCAATTTTCTTTCATCTTTAAATATTTTTGTTACTTCAAAACCTTTTTTAAGCTTAACTTTTTTATTTTTGACTTCAAATAGTACTGATGAAGGAAACCGTTTTGATGTTTCATTACCCTCTATATTAAAAGAAATATTTTCAATGTTTGGTATGATATTAGTTTTCTTATTAATAGGTGGGGTCATATAAGCTAATTTGCAAGAAGTAGTACCGTAGTCAATTCCTATAAACGCATCGATATTTTTACCCATATTTTACCTATATCATGAGAGTTGTTTCGAAATTATTGCTTACTTCTTTTTATAAACTCTTTCACAAATCCATATAAATTTTTTCGTTAATCAAATTAAAAAACAAAAGTTAATCTATAATAAATAAACTAAGATACTTCACTTTCCCATTTTTTCACTTCATCAGCAAAGAGTTTCCAATCCTCTTCTAAACCAAATCCGTGTAAATACTTGCTCGCAGAACCGGGTTCCCAATCGTATTTCGCTACAAACAATTCCACCATTCCAAGAAGATGGAAGTATGCTTTAGGACCTAAATTATAATATGAAGGAGCACCAAAAAAATCTCCCTTACACTCATAAAATAATTTATGTAGTAATGTGAAGTATTCAGTTATTATGCCTCTTACTTCTTGAGGTGATTTATTAAACTTATTTGAGATTTCTTCAATGATTTTTTCCATTATACTCACTATAAATATCAATTAAATTTTCTTAGACTTACTCTCCCAAAATTGCTTTTTGAAGAAGCATTTGGCTGTTACCATAAAATGGGACATCAGTTTTTCCAAGAATGCTTGCAGGTAAAGTTGCTAATTCATTTAGATTGTCCAATGGAACAAGAACAGTTTTAGATCCGTTCTCTGATAGTAATGTTATTTTATCCGCAAAGTGAAGTGATTTTTCAATCGCTCCACCAATCGAAACGTTACCTAATACTCCTAAACCGGGTTTTAAGTTTTTCTTATAGATAGCTGATAAGATAGAAATATAAACTGCGCTGCCAATACCACTACTGATATATGCTCCCAGTAAATTGGTGACTTGTATATTAATATCATAACTTGACAATGAATGCTGTTCATTCAAAATACTCTTTTCATTAGCCCGGATATAATTATATGTGTTTTTAATGTTTTCTTTTACATCCTGGTTATTTGTGCCAGTAACTACTAATTTACCGCCGCCTCTAATGGCAACTACTTCAATTTTTACAAGTGAATTGCTTTCTCCATCACTTGTTGCTGTGTAACAGATTCCGGGAGGCAGTGGATTACTTTCAATTAATGCAGATCCTCTTTCTTCAGGTAAACCGACAAAGAATTCGTCCTGAGTTTCTTTGTCTATATAGGAGAAATTTGTGTCCCAAAATTCCATACCACCTATACGTTTTAACTGTTCTTTTACACGTCTTCTCATTTCTAGGGCTAGAATTAGATATTCCCTGATATCATCTTTGTTGTATTGCCCATCTGGATGAAGAAGCTTAATAAATCCAGATACGATTTTCCTAATTGACTTTGAATCCCTTTGCTTTATAAGTGCTCCAAGCGTAAAATATTTATCAAGTGCATCTGTATATGTAAATTTTCTTTCTGCCTTAAGGGTCTCTGAAAAAAAGTCAGTACTAAATCCATAATGATCTGTAAAATTTTTAGGACTAAACTTGCTAATTTCCCAACCAGGCAGGAAGAAATTGATTCTATCTAGAAATGCTGTATCATAATTAACTTCATCAGAAAGAGGACTGAACAGGTGAGAGGTTTGCAATACTGTTTCAACAGGTTGATTTATGTTCCCATTTAGTATTATCGATGCTTGTCCGGTAATTTCACCACCTTTACCTGCTCTAGAAAACGACCCCGACTCCATATAATCTTTCATCATAGGAATTGCGTCTCTGTCTTTAAATAATCTATCCGTACTCTCATCAAAACAAATAGCATCCCAATTACCGACCGCCCCAACTCTGCCAGTAGTGTTGTTAACAAAAAGTTTTGCAACAGTGCCCTGACCACCAGAAATTAAAATTGCATAAGGAGTTAATTCTTTGTAAACATACGATTTACCTGACGAACGCGGACCAAGTTCAACCATATTAAAATTAGCTTCAACAAGCGGGATTAATCTGGATAGTAATAAGTTTAACTTTCGTTCATCCAATCCTTCACTGTAAGGTTCATAACCAGCACTTCTTAATAATAATGTTTTCCACTCTTCTTTAGTAAACTCTTTGCGCTTATCTGAAATTTTTGAGTTATCAAAACTGGATAATTGTATCGGCTTAACATCACGAACAACAAAGGGATAGACTGTAGCTCCAATAGTAATCATTGGATCATATTCCATTTCAATAATTGCCCATATACCCCCTAGTAACATTTTTTCGTGTTGTTTAACCAGTTCATCACTAATATTTGCCTTTTTAATATTACTATTACTGATAGTTGCCCAATACCGATCTCGCTGCGGATCAAGGTCAACCATTATCTTATCAATAATTTTAAAGCGACCCTTTTCGCGAAGCTTGGATTGTATAAGGCTACTTTCTTCAGGACTTACATAATGATTTCTAAGTATGCTCTTAACATTCTCAATACCTTCTTTAAGTTTTTCTTCATCTTCAGTACTACAAGTATTCGCTAAGAGGTATTCCAATACGAAAGCAGGAACGTTTGCACCACCTTTAATAATTCCTACCAAATCTTTTTTAACAACGTACCCCCTGAAGTACAAAAGGGCTTTTTTATCAAGATCATCTAATTGTATCATTCTTCTTCTCTATTAGTTTAAGCCGCCTAAATCGCGGACGTTTGATTTCTTAATTAAAACATTATCTAATTGTTCTTGTGTAAGAGCATCTACCAATGCTGCCTGAACTTCTTCATTCCCATTAAATGAGAATTCGAAAGATTGAACTTGTCCGGATTCTATGTTTAATAAACTGCTGCTATTATAATTTATTCCTTTAGCGTATGACAATATCTGGACTTTACGATTTGATGAAAATAAATTTGATATGCCTGAGGCCGCTTGAATTTTGATACTAAACAATTCACCAACGACTTCCGAAAGTTCAGATTTATTAACTATGATAACTTCTAAACCTGGAGTAGTATCAACTTGTTTTCTAAAAATAAAATTAGGCAAGATAATTTCCTGGGGCGTAAACCCACCGTGTGAGTATCCGTAGACACCTTTGGATTTGAAAGGTCTTGAATTCTTAGCTGCATAGACATACTTAAACCCCTGGTAATGTTTATCAAAAACGACCCAATCACTATTGCTTTGTTTTTCAACAGTTCGAATAAACCGCTCGTGTACTTCCTTTTTTCCAAGTGCATTTGGATCAATTTTATCAGACTCATCTAACAATCCAGTAAGTACGAATCCGTGATCTGTTACCAAGTGGACTTCAGCATAGCCCATCTTAAGCAATAATGAAATCTTATCTTTCAATAATTGTTCAAACTCTGAAAACAATTTAATTGCACCTTGCTGTAACGTTTCACCAGCGCTATCGATGTCTTTATAAGTCAACACAAGGAAATCAGCATTAACACCATAATGAAGAGCTTCTAAATTCATATAAGTAATGTTTTTACCTGATAATGTTGAAAGATTTCTTTCCCTCTCTTTATGTAATGCAAGCACTTCATTATTACCGATATATAATGCACTCATATTGTGCTCAGTCTCTGATGGCATATCGGCTAACATTACCAATTTTTCTATTTTACATTCATCAACCAGATTACTCGATATAAAATCTGCAATTTCAAAACGGATACCATCCCCAACAATAACGGCTACTCCGGGTTTGGCGTTTTGGAATAGTTTTACAAGATAGCCTTGTTGATTTTCTTTATACTCTTGCGAATATGAAAACCAATGTTGCAACAATGCTTGATTAAAAGCATCATACCACTCTTGCAAAGGACGAATAATTTTTTCTTCCTGAAGAAATGTGATATATAAATTACGTATTGCTCGGTCTAACACTGCAAATCTCTCTGTATAAAAAGTAACCACTTTATTAAAATTGTTACAGGAATTTAAAAGTGTCATATCAAAATCAATCAGAGTTATTACATCCTGCCACCAGCAAGGCACAAAACTTTTTACCTTATTCTTATTGACCCTGATTTTAATCTTTGAAAGTTTATCCCTCACCAATGATTTATCTCTAAGATTATTTGTCAGAAAGGATAAGGCCATTTTATCAATTGCAATAAAACAATGATTGGGGTTGCAGTTCCAAACGTTTATTTCCTTATCTAATTTGTATCCATCAATGTATCGAACTAATGATGGACGGAAAGATTCACTGTCAGCCCAACGATCGTATAATTGAAATAGAGATTCGGGAATATCATTATAAACTAATCCATCAAATATTCTTTTAACTATTTCATTTGCCAAGGTCTTGGGTGGTTTAGCCATATATGGTTGACCCAACAATTCAAAAAGTTTTTCTTCAAATAATCTCCGAATATCGTTGTCTTTGGAGCTCAGATATTCTTCAGGCTGGTGGAGAAATGGAAGCAATTCTTCTTCGATAGTAATTAGTTCTTCTAAGTTTTGTACAACCTTTTTCCACCAGTTAATATCTTTTCCTATGCCTAACTTAGCTGCAATCAAAAGCATTGGATTATCCATTTGCACTTGCAAGCCAGTATTGGAGAAAAGTTTTTTCTTTAACCACTCTGTTGGCCTACTTAGATCTATACATCCGTGAGTAAAACAATAATCAAAAAGAAAGCTTAGATTCTTTTGATCTCTTGTAACGTAAAATATTACCGGATCATCTTTGTATTTTGTTTCCGCTTCATATCGGAGTAACAGTTCTTCCTTAACAGTTTGCCAATCTTCGACAAGCTGATTATCAGTCTTTAAGACTTTATATCCTTTTGAATCTAGCAACAGGATAAGAAATCCGCATTGATTTTTGGGATCAACTACCACCACTCTATTTCGAGACTTTAATTGGTGTTCGATATCTTGTAAAAACCATTTGTCTGTCATTACCAATCCGCGTTTAAATATTTTTCTAATTGTTTTGCATTTAATACTGGATGTCGTAACATACCTTTCTTCTGTAATGGAGCTATGTTTTTCCCAACACCATCATCCAGCTTTGGATCATAACTTTCAGCAATCAGCTCGTCTACCTTTTTCGCGAACACCGAAATTTCCTGTAGTTGCATACGGATGATTTCTTTTTCATTTTGTGCCTGGGCGGTTGCACTATCCTGTGATTGAATCTGTCTATACTCTAAATTTGCAATTCTTTTAGTTAAGTAATGCGATTTAAGTTTGAACAAACTGTCTCTATTCCATTTATAAATAATTATGTATACCTCGAAGCCCTGGTGCTCTCCACTGCTTAAATGCCAAATAAATGGTGTAGCTGGGAGCTGTTTGAAAAGTTTAATATGATCTGATAAATTAATGAAAAAATAATGTTCTAAGTATTCATTAAGCGGTTTACCTAATAAATTATCTATTTGCATAAAATGTGCTGAAGTAAAGCCAATTTTCAAACAATGCTGCTCTATTCGATCAAGTAAACGAGGTTCACCAGCCAGCCCTACTAAAGGGATAATTCCATCTTCGTCCTCCAATAATATCGTCCGAACTACATCAGCTAAGTATTCAAGAGTAATCTCTAATGCTCTATAATGTGGTAGCACTTTGGCTTTTTTAATCCAATACCATAAATTAATCGGATTGAGTCCGTGACGAGTACACAATTCTTCTAAATCAGTATGGGTTTGTATTGATAAATTATATTCTTGTGTTATCCTGTGAATTATATCTTCTTCTAAACTCAGGCTTGGTAGGTTTTTAATATAATTTTCAACTACCACATTTTCAGATTTGATTAAGGTTAAAAATTCTTTTCGGGCAGAATCAAGTAATGGTAAATCACCTACTGAGGATCCCATTTTACTTTCTACCTGTTCACGATCTTGGGGACTTAAATTATAAACTTTAAAAACATAGTGGTTAATTATTGCTTCATTAATAAGCATTGTTGCTAATTTCGCATTTCGATAGTCAAAATAACGCAGGACCCTATCCTTTAAATTGATTTCTGAAAAACATTGGAGTGGATTTCTCTCAAAATTATTTTCAACTATCTGATAGGTATTAAGTTCCTTTTTGATGTTGATATTATTTTCAGAAAGTTGAGAAATTAATCTTTCGTATTCACTTTCTGGTTGCAAAAAAGGAATCCTGGAAATATCACCTTGGGTCGTATTAACGGTAGGGTTCAAACTATCAACAATATAGAAAGCCAATTTGGAATTAAGGAATGCAAGTAAATATTTATAATTGAAGTACTCGCCTCTTGAGAAGATACAAGAACCTCCCACATCAAATAAAGAATTCTCTGGATGCAATCTGAAGGAAGCTCCTTTTGATCCACTTGCTGTGTAGGTGATACCTTCTTTCATATAAAATTCTTCGTTCCTTACAGCGGATCTCTGTTTCCCTTGTGCATCCTTAAAATTCTTAATTTCAAAACCATCATTTTCCCAATTTACTAGAACCCAATTATTTCCGAACCACCTATTGAATGGTCCACCTTTCGAGTAAGGTTTCCATTTTAGTTTATCAGATATATTAATTGATACATTTGATTTGTCGACTTCCCACCAAAACCTGATAAATCTTTCGTTATTTGATGTAGCCATTCCTTGAGTAGCAGTAAAATAAAAATTCAATGGTTTTTCGATAAACTTTGCTCTAAAGCGATCACTGATCCAGTAAATGAACGGCGAATCAGCAATTGCCATAAATTTATTTTGATCAATAGAATAAATATGATTGTCGTCTATTTTGTCAAATAAATTTTTATATACATCATTAAATATTTCGGATTTATTTGTGTGATTTTTATATTTCTTAAAATCTAAGAAGAGGGATGCTTTTCCATCTTTCGAGTTCTTTAATATATAGGCAACAACATCAGCTTGAACATCTGAACTTGCAAAAACACCACCTAAGCCTAGTTCGGCGAGTATTTCGATATGTGTCTTTGCAAGAATATATTTACGGACATCCTTAAATGACGTAATGTACATAAATGTTAAAGGATGCAACATGCCTATATATCCATTATCAACGACTAGTTCGGTACATCTTTTAATAAAGGTTGAGTATAAATTAGAATGAAATTTATATGGCTTTTTATAATTACTATCAACGAACACTTTTAATTCTAGACCATAGTCAGAACTGTCTGTATATGGAGGATTTGCAACTGCAACATCATAATTCTGAGTGAGTAATTTTAAAAATGTGATAGCATCTTTCGTTTTGGAATTTAAAAAAGTAATTCCCTGCTTAGCAGTATTCATTGCAACTGCTTTTTGAAGATTAGCAAAAAAATTGTCCTTAAAATGTTCATAAGCAGCAAGGTTTTCTTCTGTAAAGAAACCCATCTGGACACCCTCAAACTGCGAGACCAAGCCTTGTAAACTAATACTAAATTTTTCCTCAAGTCTAATTAATGAGCCAAATTTATATGCCTGCTGCAGATCTGACCAGATATTTTTTACAATTTTCTCAAGTTCAGGGTTTAGAGATTCACCATTTAGAAAAAGTTGTTTTACTTCTTCATATTCAGGCAAAAAGAAATCTGAACTTACAATATTAAATCGTTCAATTTTTGCATTTCGATTTTTACGTTTAGCTTTAATATACAAACCTAACTGAGCTAGTTGAACAGCTCTGTCATCCAGATCAATCCCATAAAGGTTATTCCGAATAATTAATTCAGGAATTTTAGCTTCATCATAAGCAGCAGAATAATTATTAATTTGATCTATATAAAGATCATAGAATAAGTCGAAACCATATAGAACAAAATTGCCCGATCCGGTAGCTGGGTCAATCATTTTAATTTCAGTAAGTGGTTTTTTCCCCCGAGTTTGGATTTCAGGAGCGTTTGCAATCTTATGTTTTACTTTTATGCCTGAATCCGGAAACATTTCAAGATAAAGTTTGCCAAGACTGTTATCAACCAAAAACTTAACTACCCAGCGGGGGGTATACCACTGGCTTTGTATGCTTACTTTATCATACTCGGTTTTATCACCACTTTCTTTATGAGCTTCTTTCTTAGCATTGTTATAACTTTCATAAAGCCAGCCAAGCACATCATCATTAGACCAAATATTGGATTCAACCTGAGGGTCTTGCTCGACATTATTAAAGGCAGTGATGATGTTATTAAGTTCTATTGCAGTGGGAAGGAGATGATAAGGATGCTGTAAACTAAATAATGGAATATCTGATGCAAGTGTTTCTAATTGATATTCTATAAAATTTAACAAACCTTCCAATTCCTGATTTCGTTTACCGGAATTCTGCTCCAACCATAAATAATGTGCAAAGGATCGGTCACCGTATTGGTTTCTTCTTGTTATAATCTCGGGATGCAAAGTATGGGCTTCCATTACTTTCAAAGCCGCGATACGGTTAAACAGGGTAAAGGTGAATTCTTCAACTAGTTTTTCGTATACATCTTTTTCTGTCCGAGTTTCAGCAATTTGAATCTCTCTGATACCCTCAATGCGTTTTCTTTCTTCGCGATATTCTATTGGAATTGAATCTATGATCTGAAGATTATTTTCAGTGACACCCATTCTTCCAAGACGATTGCGGAATGCCTTATCTATTAATTTCCTAATATGTTCTACGTGATCAGCTAATTTCATAACAAGATTACACCTAATTATTTATTTCAACGTCATCATTATCGTTTGCACCGGCTAATTTTTGCAATTCCTGATGAAGCCATTTTTTGTATTCGCTGACTTTCAACTTTTTCGAAGGGAGTACGGATCTAAATATTCTAATTGTAACATCCGGGACAGGCTTCCCTGGTTCAGGCTTAGGCGGAGTTTCCCTAATCAAACTTGCTTTAAGAATTTCAAGGTCAGTTTTTTTACGATTAAATAATTCAATAAATGATAGAATTTCTGAATATGTGAACCTGGTCTTTTTGTCCTTAATATCAAATTCAAGTTCGACTGTCGAGACAGTTCTTTGTTCAGCATAATACAAAATAGAATTAACCTTTGTTAGTGCCTCTTCGTTCAGCCCTTTTGGTAAGGTTGAAATTTCTTTTAATAAATTCTCAGCATCAGATTTTAGTTCAATATATTTACTGGACATATTCTTAGCAGCTAGACTCATTAGGCTAAAATATTCGTCCTTAATTTTTTGAGCTAAATTTTGTAAACTGGTAAAATTTTTAACTACACCATTACCATACAGAGGAATAAAAGAATTGATAAATTCTGAAAGCGTCTCATTCAATTTTGCTGATTTTGTTAATTCATCTTTGACTCCCGTAACAAATGATTTCCAGTCAAGGAGCTTTGGCAAATTATTTCTAATGAATTTCTCAACAGACCCAATCTCATTGATTGCTTTATTATAATCATCTTTATTCAAAAGAAAGTTTTCTGCTTTTTCTATATAATTGGCTTCACTTACAGCACCAGTAAAAGTGGAAAGGATATCTTTCTGTATTTCGAGATCCGCAAACAATGTATTAAAATCCTTATTCTGCTTTCGCATATCATCAACTTTATCACAGAACCGCTTAGCGAGCTCCCGAACAGCAAAGGATAATTCAAAATCACTAACATTCCAATCGACTTTCTGACCAGTGTGTTCCTCGCAATCCATACTTTGCAGCGCGATCACCAGATCGTTCTTTTGTGATGCTGTAAGCACTTTAGAAATTGCTTTAAATGAAGCCTTACGGAATTCCCGAGCCGCAGAAAATATAGCGATTACCCCCTCATCACGATATGAATATTTTTCACTGCCATTATACTTTGCCATTACTTTACCACCACGCATCAAGGCTGCGAGAGTTGAAATTACGGAACCGAAGGCAAAACCCGTTGGCGGCTCCTCCAGATCCTTTTCAATAGTTATTCCATCCACAAAAGTATTTCTAATCTTGTATAATATTTCTTCAGCAACTTTTAGTTTATCCCCGACAAAATTTCCTCTTGCATCAAAGAATTGAAAGTCTTGTCCGTGAAAATATTGCTGTAGTCTTGCCGCATTAGATTCTTTAATAACATTTATAGCAATACTATCGCTGAGTTGAGTTTCCAATCTTTTGTTATACACGTTTATTATAACTTCTCTCTGCTTATTCTGAAGAGTGGATTGCCAGTTTTCTTTATCAAGCTGGTTGGTATTGTACAGATAGATCGAAACACCATTCAGTAAAGAATTTTCAATCAGTTCTCTTAACCGATTTTCTTTTTCAACTTTTACTGTTAAGAAACCTCTAATTATCTGCCCTTCATCTGACTGAGGATTATTGTATTTCTGTTCTAAATATGTGATACGTTCAATTTCATCAATTAGTTTATCAATTTCTTTAAATGAATTGTTATCAGGCACTAACCATATAATATCCTTATCATTTTGGTGCTGTGTCTTTAAAGTTTCTATATCACCAATTCTGTCATCACCGATGTTATAAAGACTTTTAATTCTTAGCTTGAGGTGCTTAAGAGCCGGATTTGTAAGTTCATCATCATTATCGGTAGTTATATAAAAATCATATGGATGAGCAGATTCAGAAACACGAGCTAATGATTTAAGAAATACCGAGGATTTATAAGCCATCACAACTTGTTTTTTCTTAACAAACCCCTGAACAGTGAAACCATTCATTTCATCAAGAAGACGCTGTTCAATATCTGAAGTTATTCGATAAGTGTTGTTGGCTAATAATAAAATTTTTGCATCAACCAAGGATTCCAGAGCTTTACTTATTTCATCCTGCATTTTATGAAATTGTTCTGGATCATTTATAAATGACTTTATAATGTTTGGCAACGTAGCAGGGACTACCTCGGCTTCTGATAGGAAGTGTATTGTTTCCAATAAATACCGACCTGAAATTTTGGAGTCAGTTTCTTTTAATATTCTATTAGCATTATCATACCGGTTAACCAATCTAGCTTGAGGCTGTGGTTGTGCTTCCCTTGCAATTTGCCAACCAGTAGCGACCTCAAAGAGGTTGTTGTTCTGTAATTCCAATTTAAGTATGTCATAAGTAGTAATAATCATACCTCTTGCAGCAACTTTAGTTGAGGCATAACCTTTTGTTCCAAAAAGGAAATTCTGAAGAAGATCGAATTGGTATTTATAAAAAGGATAGTAGGTCACATACGACTCTAAAGAATCTGTTTTAACTATTCCGGTTGCATTCAAGGCCGAATGATCAGTTATTTTCCCTGAGTTTTTCTGATAGTGCTCATTAAGTTTCTTTACAGCAGTTTCTTTTTTCTTTAATAACCGGTTTCGAATTATAACATCAACCTCTGTAGCCTCAAGGTGAATCTTGGTCTTAAATCTATCAGTAACCTTGGTGAGTTGTGTTTTATCTATATTGGAGTTATTAATTACTTCATCAAGTTTTTCCTGAGCAATAGCAATTGTCCAAACCTTTCCACCCAATGCTGAGAGCGCTTCGCTGATACCTTCTAAATCAAGCAAGTTAAATTTCTTCTGATTGATCGCTTCACTAGCTTCATCAAACAGGAAAACCACTTTTTCGTTCTTAACCATTTTAAGATAGTTACTTATCTCTTCCTTGAGTCTTGCTGCACTGAACTGATCAATATCTCTTCTTATAGTTGTTAAAAGACTTTCATATTCTTTCTCATTGTTATTTTGAATAAGGTAAATTTCTTTACAAGCTTTTGCATATTCGATAACACGAGTTTTTATATCGTCCCATTGTTTGTTCAGTTTCTGAAAAACAAAATCTTGAACATCGATCTGACTTTCATTATTCATTAAGTGGAACAATAAAAAGCCGTGTTCATTCTCTGGTAAGTTTAAGCTTCTTAAGAAGTTTCTGAAAAGGGTAAATGAAAGTCCTTTAGATGTATCCTGCTTTGCAATATCAAGAAAAACAACTCGACAGTTTTCAACATTTAGCTTTGAAAGAGTATTTTTAATTAAATCCTCATCAGTAATACCTGAGAATCGCTGAATTATTCTCTCCCTAGCAGGAGTCCCCAAAATCAGTCGGTTACTTAGCATATAACCCATTAATTTACCAAAATATGATTTGCCTGAGCCATAGAAACCAGAAATCCATACACCAGTCTCGACAATATTTGAAGTAAATTTCGATACAAAATCAGCATACTCTCTGGCCAACCCGTCAGTAATGATATAGTTGGTAATTTCCGATTGTATTTCAGATTCAGTAACATCTTCTAAATCAATTACATTTTTAATGTCTACAGTCAGATCAATCGAAAGTATATCTTTAATAAGCATATTGCGTTTACCTTTTAGATTATTCTATTATCATACATCTGTACTTAGATGCAGGTCGATTTCCTAAGAACATTAATTTATCTCCATCGTGAGTAGCAGGATAAAGTATTATTATTGGACTAGAGGAATTCATAACCACTTCATTTTCAATAATGTGTATGTTCTCAATTCCACTTCCATAAATAGCACCGGAATTTATTAGAACGGGTATCTTGTCTACCTTAAAGCTATTCGAGATTGAATCAATTATTCTTAAAAAAAGATCCGGTGTATCCTCTCCAGGAGGTGATTTGAATATTTGCTGAATAGACCCTTTAAGCAAGTCAAAACTTTCTTCAAGAGTGCTCATATTTGCTTGAACGTATTCACATAGTATGATATTAAGATCAATGATAGTAAAGTTGTCTTCCGGAAGTTCTTTCTTTATAATATTAATAAAATTCAACTCCTGTTTCGGGTCACATACAATAAGAATTGAATTGCCACCATTAGAATTAATTCTAATTTCAGATCTGCCACTGGATGCCACAATTTTTTTTACATCCAGTATAATGTTTTTAGGTGTTGATGATTGCATTATAAATTTCTTTGTATGATAAAACTCTCTCTATTTTCAAATAATCAGCAACATAATTTATATTAATGAATTTTGAAAAACGTATTTGCATTATCCGTTCTAAGAGCAAGGATCTCTCTAAAAATGAGTAGGCCAACCACTCACTGTTAAATAAATTTGCTTTGGATTCAATTGCTAAAAGCCAGTATGTATAAACAATCAACATTTTATCACTCAGATATGGGTGAACAATGCTTTTATTCTTTGAGCCTTCCATAAGATTGAATTTTTTTAGCAGAGTCAGGTACTTGGAGGAGGTGATTCTAATAGTTGACTCGGTCCAATCTTTCATTGATGATTCAATTTGTTTCAACTCATTCAAACAGGCTATGACCTCTTCGCGTTTAATTGTGAATCGACCACTATAATAAGCAGGGAAGTATACCTTTTTATTTAGATAGTGAAGTAATTCGTTATTAAAAGAGGCATTCCAAAACAGTAAAGTAGTTGCATCTGCTGAGATATCCTCTTTGTTTATCATTGAAGAAATTAGCTGTGAGATATTTTCATTAGCGGTATAAAGCAGAGTAGACTTAATTGCTTTTTCAAATCTTATAATCGATTTGTGGGTTTTAATTTTTGTAAAGATTTCTAGTCGTTTTGTATTTGATCTGAGTGGCCTCGGTGATTGATCAAAATTAGTTAAATCAATAATATCCTCTGACATAAAAAACGCTTTTATTAGTCCTATATCAGGTAAACCACCAAGAATATTTATATCAGTGTTTATATTCATCACAAAATCTTGATTCTTTTCTTTCCGACAAGTACTGCAAAAACTCAACCAAAAGATTTATAGAGGTTACTACCAACTCAGCACCCCCGATAGAAATGAAATTTGAAGGGAGTGTAATTTGTTAAAATTTACAAAACCTGTTCACACTATGCAATGATCTTCAAAAATTACATTACAAATTAAAAAAAGGAATCGTTATAGGCTAACATTTTTATTTAATAACTATTCAAATCGATAATGAAGATAGAGAGAAATAAAAAGCATTCCCTATCCATTTCTCACCAAACGTCCAATTCCACTTTTATATTTTTCTTTGTAAGCTGTCCTTCGAACTCAAATGACTTCTCACCGGAAAAATTATTCATCAAATAATCAAGAATATTTTCCTCAGCTGGAATATTCAAAGCACTTCTTAGAGAAGGAAACTCTGTACTTGTTATGGTTATGTCATATTCGTATTCACTGTCTCCTGTAAAATCTTTTGCTACAGATGAAGAATCATAACCAGTAAGGTAAAGGTGACCATCTTCCCTAATTTCTGCAGTTAAATAATGTTCTCTGTTTTCCTCAGGCTTTTTTATATCGCGTAAAATCACTTTTTTAATTTGTTCCATAATTAACCTCTCTATAAAATATTAGCTTAATAGTTTCTCTCGCCCCGCTTCGACTACTTTTCTGAAATAATCCTCAAGTGCCTGATTAGTCTTCGGCAAATTGTTAACCACTGCTTCAGCCCAATCAAAATATTCTCTTCGTCTCTTTACTCCCCAATGTTTAGGAGGAGTGTCAGTCACATCAATCACATTTGAAATTTTATCACCTAGTTTTATCAGTGCAGCGTCGGTTGATATTTCTGCAGCGTGTTCTATTTGTAATAGTTTTCTTTCCTCTTTAGGCAGACTTTTATTATCAGTTACCGCCTCCACTAATTTCAATATCCTGCTGCCAAAAAGCTTTTCGAGATCTGCCGGCTTTGTATCTGTGTCTTCAATTGTATCATGAAGAAGGGCTGCGGCAAGAATTTCCTCATCCTGCACTTTGCCTATTTCTGAAAGCAACATCGCCACTCGCAACGGATGATTAATATATGGTGAGGCTTCCCTGTCTTTTCTTCTCTGATCTCTGTGTTTCTGTGCTGCAAAGTGTGCGGCTTTTAGAATAATGTTGCTGTCCATAATATTTCCCTGCTTAATTAACTTGAATAACCTGATTTCCCTTTTTACTTGCTTTAATGTTAAGAAATTCCCAAAACTTTTCCCATTCGTTAACAAGATCTTCTTTTATTAAACCTGTTTTACTCTGTGTCGATTTTAGTGCTGTGATCCTCCTGAAGTTTTCAAATGCTTCAAGGCTATCATCAGCAGGTCTTGTCAATATAAGTTTCATTCTTCTTGTCATAGTTTTATTCTAGGTTTCATCCTGTAAATTTTCAATTTAGTATTAAATCCCCTGCCAGGTTTTCAAGTAAAACTCTTTTCCCCAAATCGTAATTTTTTGCTTTTCTTGTAACAACATTAAATAAATCATAGAGTGTTGATTCTTCATTTAACTCACTAAAGAAGTTTTTGCTTTCATATTTTCCTAGATATGATTCAACTCTTTTATTAACACTATTTACAAAATCAGCAGCCCGTTTATTTGAGAGTTTCTTTAACGAATCCGCAACTTCCTTCTGACCTAAAAGCGCTAATTTTACCTGCTCATCTAAAAATTCCTGCAGCTCGTATTCCTTGTAACCATAATGGACTCTTTCCTTGTCATCATTGCTTATTGTAACTATTGCTCCGTTTGAACAAGTATATCTCATAATAAAGTGTGCAATGCTTAAAGACCTAAAACCTGTTTCTGAGTTAATAACATTCAATCCAATGCCGCAAGCATCTCCTGGTACTGGTTCAAATTTAAACTCTTCTTCAGTATTAATCCGAAGCATAAAGTCATTTCTGGAAACTGTACGGACCCCCAGATCCGTACATTTTTTTATTACCTCTAGATCGGTAATCTCATTGTAATCGGGACTCGTAATTGTCAGAGCTTCACCCTTTTCAAATGTTACATTTACATATTCTCTATTGATGTTCATTAAATAATCATTACAGATAGAAATAACAGTCTCATTCGATAATCTGTAAAGCTGATTCATCGGAAATGAATACCACTTTAATAGTTTATAGAAAAAGGATTTCCTGATCGGGTAATCTTTTACATTTTTATTCATTACACTCAGCATCATTGTTTTTCCATCCAGATGCACCTTTAGATTGGATGGATTTACCTGGATCTTAGATCTTTCTAAGCTCTCCAGATAATCAATTACCTCGTTTGGATTAGCATTAATAAATTCCAGGCCTTCTGTGGCTAATGGAATCATTTCCTTTTTCCTTTCTCAATGTTTAATGCTGTAAGATGAATGAGCTGATTCTTGAAGTCCAGTTCAAAGCCTGTCAGATCTTCAGAATCAAATCTTGTTTCTTCACCTGCTGCAACGCCGGAGTGTTTTGTTTTCTCTATCTTCTCCAGCAGATCAAAAGTTGATTGAGTTTTGTATAGTGCTTCAACTTCCTCAAGATCATTTTTCTTATCCTTTAGATGAGATATTTCCATTGCAGTGCTTCTTAATATCTTGGGAAAATATTCCTGATAGATATCAGTTCTGTTAAAAACATCAATGTTCAATAATTGTCTGTCAGAGAATAATGCCAAGCCATTAGCATCATTGTTTATAGTAAAGTTCTTGATAAAGGCCTCGAAATTATCTTTCTCTTTTTCATAAACATCAGAAAGACTTCCGGTTGGTGATTTAACGCTAAAAGAAATTTGATAGTCTTCAACATTTTTCCAGACTTCTCCCTGGCCTGCATCAAATTCAGATCTGGCTCGAAGATTTTCACTGACGTTTCTGGATTTTCCTGCTCTGAGTTTAAGCGGAGTTATATAATCAGAGTTCATAAACTTAGCAGACACTCTGCTCCATCTGCCCTGCTCGACGCAGCTAACCGGCAGTGTGATTTTAGAATTTGGTGACAACAAAACCGAAGTATTTAACACTCTGTTCTGTTTCGCACCCATTAGTATATCCCCATCCATAAAGAAAACGTATTTGTCAGAAAGGTTAAAGACGAACAAATTATTTACGCTTCCTGATTCACTTACCTCCTTTACCTGAATCAGATCGTCCTTTATCGCTTTAGGACCTGAGATATAGTCAACCGTATTCTGCTGTGCAGTTAACAGCTGAACAACGGATAACCTTTTGTGCTTTTGAAAAGAAACTACTCGTACGAGCATTGTGAACCTCCTGTGAATTTCTAATTCAAACTTAGATCGCAGATATTTTAGATGGGTATCATTGAATGATACTAATTTGTACAAATTGACTAATGTACATACTATGTTTAATTTGCTATCAACAATTTTGTCAAAGGGAGTTCTTGTGTTTGATTTCCAATCCAAGTTCAAAAGACAGATAGAAATTTTGGGGCTGTGCCTTTCAGAAGAAACCCAAAAGCCAATCATTACATTTGATCTAGCCGAATATTTTCAAGTAGAAGAATTAACAATTAAACGCGATCTTCAGGATCTTCGCTCTTATGGTATTGATATACACTCGCATAAAAACAGAGGCGTCTGTCTTGAGACTGAACTACCTAAAGAAAAACTTGTGGATATTATTCTTCATTACGTTGGATTAAATCACAATGATTATGCTTTAGACAGATCAACATCTTTATTAGTAGAAAAGAAAGGAGTATCAGCTTTAAGCAACCTTGTTTTACTTCAGCTTTGCATAGATAATACTGAGATTGCTAAGATTGATTATAACAAGATGGGTTCTAAAGTTGAAAAGGGAAAAGTAATAGAACCGCTGTTGATTTTTCAGAATGAAGGAAGCTGGAGATTACTTGCAGGATCAGACGGTATAATGAAACAGTATCTGATTGATAAGATTGTCAAAGTTAAATCAACAGGACAAAGATTTGAGAAAAGTGAATATAAGTTTTCAGATTTGTTCAAGTATTCCTGGAAAAGCTGGCTTGGGGAAGAAAAACATAAAATAAAATTATGGCTATCCCCTTTCTGGGCAGATAGAGTCAATCCGCGTATGCTCGTTGCCGATCAGAAGATAACAAAAAATGAAGACGGATCAGTAATTTTTGAATGTACTGTTAATTCATTAAGTGAAATAGCCGGGTGGATTGTGAGTAGAAGTGAGGGAGTAAAGGTACTCGAACCTCATCAATTAAAAAACGTAGTGATTGAATTAGCTGAGGGCACACTGAAGAATTATTGATTTTAGTTAAATCACCATTATATGTTTATAAAAATTTGAAATTTTAGAACTTTTATAGTATATCAAAAATTCATTTAATTCTTGAAGCCCAGGAGTTCTTTATCTAAATTAGATCAAGTCACAAATTTATTTGCAACAACGAAGTTTTAATTAGCATAATGAATCAACCAGATTTGTTTCATAATCCTGATAACTCTAATACTACAGATGTAATAAAATCAGGATTAAATATTTTAGAAAATGGTGAATTTATATTCTATCCAAATTTTTTTTCAGACACCGAAAGTAATATGTTCTTTCAATCTCTTCGTCAAGACATTAATTGGAAGCAAGAATCAATGAATATGTATGGGAAAAAAGTAAACTTCCCTAGACTAACTGCTTGGTATGGTGAAAACGACAAAGCCTACTCGTTTTCTGGAATTACATTAAAACCCCTGCAATGGACCTCAGAATTAATGTTAATTAAAAATAAAATCGAAGAGATTGCTAAAGTAAAATTTAATAGCGTATTGCTAAATTTATACCGGGATGGAAATGACTCCATTTCTTGGCACACAGATGCGGAACCAGAGCTTGGGACTAACCCAACAATAGCTTCTGTAAATTTTGGTGCCACAAGAACCTTTCAACTAAAGCATATAAAATCAAAAAAAAATCTCGATATACAATTATCTGATGGAAGCCTTCTAGTAATGCAAGGTCAGTTACAACATTTTTGGCAACATCAGGTTCCAAAAACAAAAATGAAAATTGGTGAGAGAATAAATCTGACATTCAGAGTAATAAAATGAACTGGGATAAAATCGAAATAGTTACTGAAACGGGGGAAAAAGTTTTAGCTCAAGCTCCAATAATAATTTCAGCTAGTAGGTCTACTGATATTCCTACTTTCTATGCAAATTGGTTCATAGAAAGATGGAGATTAGGATATGTAAAATGGAAAAATCCCTTTAATGGAATATTTAGTTATGTATCTTTCAAAAATACTAGAGTTGTTGTCTTTTGGACAAAAAACCCCAGGCCAATGATCAAGCATATCGATTTTCTAAATGAAAACATAAAAAATTATTATTTTCAATATACTTTGAATGACTATGGTATGGAACGACTTGAAGGCAAAGTTCCCGAACTAGAGACTAGGATTGAAACTTTTAAAGTACTTTCAAATAGAATAGGTAAAGATAGAATCATTTGGCGTTTTGACCCTTTACTTTTAACGGACAATATTACTGTTGAAGAGTTACTTAACAGAGTGGAAAAGATTGGTAACATATTATATACATATACAAATAAACTAGTCTTTAGTTATGCAGATATTTCGGTTTATAGAAAGGTTGAAAACAATCTTAAAAAAAGAGGTATTAATTATGTCGAATTTTCACTTGATTCGATGATAAAATTTGCGGAAGGATTACAAAAATTAAACTCAAACTGGGGATTAGAACTTGCGACTTGTGCGGAAAAATTTGATTTATCCAAATATGGAATCAACCATAATAAATGCATCGATGATGATCTTATGATTAAACTATTCCAAAATGATAAAATCCTAATGAAATTCTTAGGAGTTAATGATTGTGAGCCTAATCTTTTTATTCAAGAAAGTAAATTAAAAAATTCAATAAATTTGAAAGACAAAGGACAGCGGGAATTTTGTGGTTGTATAATGAGTAAAGATATTGGTGAATATAATACTTGTCCTCACGAATGTTTGTATTGTTATGCAAATACATCAGAGTCAATTGCACGCAGTAATTATGAAAATTATAAATTAAATCCAAATGGTGAAACAATTACTGGGAGGTAAATAAACTTATGCCGTATTTTTTTAGATTGCCCACAATAACAGACTTAACTATTGGACAACAGGCTGCACTAAATGAACCAAATGCTTTCGCTCTCTCTGGAGGACCAGGAACCGGTAAGAGTGTCGTATCCTTATGGAGACATATCAGGAATCATGAAATAGGTGCAGTCAACAGCCTATTGCTTACCTACACAAAGACATTAGAACGGTATTTATCAGAGTCGGCGAGGTCTATTAACCAAGCTGCAGCTGAAAAGATAAATCGTACGTATTGGTGGACAACTCATAATACGGAAACATACGATGAAATAATTGTTGACGAAGCTCAAGATGTAGAGAATCATAGGTATACCCAATTAATGAATAACAGCAACTCGATTTGTTATAGCGCTGACAATGAACAGATTTTATATCCCGATAGGGCAACAACTGAGAATCAATTGGAAGTTTTATTTCCAAATAATGAAAAATATTTCTTAGATGAAAATTTTAGAAACACATACGAGATAATACATTTTGTAAAGTCATTGTTTCCAAATAGATTGATCAGCCAAAATACTTTAGATAATTTAATTGAAGAGAATAGAACAGGCCCAAAACCAGTATTATTAGTTACTGATGGAGACAATACAAGAAATATTAGAGCAATTGTCAATATAATTAATGAGTTTAGATCAGAAACACATAATATTGCTGTGCTTGTTCCACTAATCAGAAATGTAGACTATTATTATGCGACGCTTCAAGCAGAGGGAATAGAATGTTCTAAGTATAATTCTGACGATAATATGTTAACTTTTATAGATAATGTGCATATTACAACATTTAAATCTGCTAAGGGTACTGAATTTGATACAGTTATAATACCGGACTTTGAAAATATGGAAAACAACATAGCGCAATTAAATGTAGTAGATGAGAATGACTATTATGTTGCTTTGACACGAGCAAGAAGAAATTTATTTTTAACTAGTGCCTATGATGTATTATCTTTTTTAGTAAAAAATCATAATCAATTAGAAACATATGAAATTGAAGTAGTATAATAATGAACACTTTTTATCTCCCATTAAGCTCACAATCTCTTGCACATTATTTTAATAGAGCACTTATTTTACCCGCAATTTATTTTTCTAATAGACCTGCGGATATCCAAAATAAGCTAAAAAATAAAATTCTGTTTTCAAATAAGAAGTGGGTCAAAAATTGTGATTGCTCCTTAGAAATCGTCTTTGCTGAGAGTGAAATAAATGTCTTAAAGAAGATAAATGAAAATTTTTATGAATATGAAAATTCTTTACCGATTTCAAGAATCAAAACAATTAATTTTTTGGATGAAAAACAAAAAGAAACTACCATTTGGAATATTAATAGTGGGGCGGCATTTATTCCTGAAGATTTAATCAAAATAGAAATGAAACATGATTCCGAAATAATATCGGATGAGATCTTAACAAATAGTGATGAATCGACATTTAATGATACAATTTCTGAAAAAATAAATTTGTTTGATAAATTACTTGGGAGTTTTGCATTTCTTAAAGTAAGTACTAGAGCGTTTATGAATTATCCTACGAATTATTTTTCTACGTTATCTTATTTTAATGAAATTATAAAAGAGCAAATCAATAGGGTTGAAAAAAGTGAAGGACTGACGTTAACCTATAGGCTCTGGGATTTATTTGAGGTTGAAAATAGTAGTTGGAAGAAGTGGCAGAGTTTTATATTTGGTAAAGTTGGGGTAAAGGATGTTGAGTCTATTGCTGAGAATGAAGGTATATCCATTGAAAAAAAATTTGGGACCATTAGTCTAACTTCAATTCCTAAAGAAAATCAATTATATGATTTGGCCGTTTTATCAATATATGGTGATAATAAAAATAAAAGTGCAGACGACTTAGTTACAGATATATTAAATGGCATCATCCCATCTGAAAAGGCGGAAGATGTCTCTTTTCTATTTGGATTGAATACTGGTTACGCCAGATTACGCAATAAATATAAAACTCTAAGTAAAGAAATAAATGTAAAATTTAAATTGGATAGTAAATTAGATTATTACACCATTGAAAGCATCTACCAATTTGTTTTCAATGACGAAAAAAGAAACTATAGTTTTAGTTACCTTGATGAATGGTGTCCTATAAAAGACATAAATGAATCCATCAAAGGTTATGATACATATAGAATGCTAGATGTAATGGTAATCTCAAAAAAAAAAGAAACATTATTGGATATATTTATGGAAAATTATTCAAAAAGTATTTATCTAAAAATTATTGACGCGATAAATCAATGGCTCCCTCCATTTGTGAAGAGCGAAGAAAAAGATGCAATTAATCATTTTGAGAAAATTCTGGGACCTACTCTCATTGAAGTTATAAACGATTTAGAAATAAAGGTAGAGCTTGATTCTAGGCATCAATTCAATTCAGAAAAGAATATACTTATTGATGACTACGAAACAAAAATAAAAAATCTAGAAGCAGAAATTTCGGCGCTGAAGGAGGAGAAACATAAATTCAAACTTGAAAACGATAATCTTCTCAAAAAAGACATTGATTTAAATGATTCAAAACTAACCAAAGAATCTTCATCCAGAGAACCCAAAAGAGAAGAAGAGAATTTAGATATCCAAAATTCAAGTGATAATTCAAATCTAAAAAATATAATACAAGAATCTGATCCCAGCTCCTCTGCTAACCTAAAAACTCTATCAGCTATACAATTAAAAAGTATTGCTAAATCTAAGGGGATAAAAAAATGGAATAAAATGAAAAAAGAGGAACTAATTGAAGCACTCACTAATAATGAATATAGATTATTGTAATATCTTATGAATGAAATTGATAAGCTGTATGAAGCATCTGAGAATGTTCATAAATTACAGCAGTATCTATCTGATAATTTTCAATCTATTTATGATTTTTTTAATCACTCCACACATAGTTCATTAATTAATTCCCGCCACCAAATATCTGAATACATAGCGATTAAGAGAAAAATTATCCTGGCTTTGGATCCTGGCAATGCATTAAATCTAGCATTTATATCATTATTACTTGAAATTTGTGAGCGATTAGGTCTTCTAGCCTCTTTTTCATTTTTATACAGATTTTTACGATCTACTAAGTTCGATATTGGTAATAGATTGCTGGCTGCGTCGGAATATATGATTGGAGTTAAAACTGCCGATGATTATTTAACTCGATTTGAAAATATTTATAGTAAGCTACAGATTGCATACGAAACTGAGGAAGATAAAATAGACAAGGTCTTAATGACCTTTTTGAATTTTTATGCTCGAGTAATAAATGATTTTGGCGAATTTAACGTTGATGCTCTTAGGGCCTTAAAATATAAAATAGAAATTACTCTCTCCACTACTGAATCTTCCTTTTTGAAAAATAATTTGATATCTGAAGTTCTGAAAATTGATCTGTTGCAGTTTGAAGTCGCTTATACTTATATACATGCATTGCTGGACGAATTTCTTGGTCGGACTAAAGAACCATATCCTGAAACCGAAGGATTTCTAATTGAAACAGGATCCGAATATTGTTTACTGATTAGTGAAGTAAACAAAGATTTCCATTCAATAAGGCAAATATCGGTTAACAAATATAATTTAATCCCAGAGCGTGATAGATTTTTTAAATCACTACAAAGGGGGGTTAAAATATTAACGGAAATTGAAGAACTATACGCCTATATGGTTGGTTTTGGTCGAATGCATTATGAGAAACTTACATCCTGTTTAGAATATTTACCAAACGATTTTTTTAATGGAGAGGCACAAATTATTGACTGGGGATGCGGCCAAGCAATTGCATCAATGACTTATTTTAATTTTATTAATAGTAAGAATTTTAACCATAAGATAGATTCGATTACATTAATTGAACCTTCCAAGATTGCCTTAGAAAGAGCTTCTTTAAATTTGACAATATTTGACGACACAGTGAAGATAAAAACAATAAATAAAGAATTTGATTTACTGTCAAATGGCGATTTAAACAACAAACCGGAGATTTCAAAGATTCATTTATTATCCAATGTACTGGATATGGAGTCATTCTCCTTATCCCATTTACTGGAGCTGATTGATTCTAAATTCATAGGTGAAAATTATTTTATTTGTGTCAGTCCTTACGTGAACGATCTCCGAACTAGTAGACTAGACACTTTCGTTAATTATTTCTACGATAAAAGTGATTTTGAATTAATTCATTCAATCAATAATAGAAGTGGAGAGTGGAAAAATGGATGGAGCAGAGTTTTAAGAGTTTTTAAAGTAAACCTATAATAATCTTTTAAATATTTAATCAAAAATCTTTAACAACCAAAATGTTTAGTAAACAATATGATTACACTTGAGGACTGGAATGAAAGGATGTGGGGTGAATATCCGACATTAAAGATTCTGTTGCAGGATAAGAAAGTCCCAGATGTCTATTATGGATTAACTTCCGCTTCGGAAAGTATTTTTGATCGCATACAACAACTTATCAAAATTTCCATTTTAGTCAGAGAACATCTAAATGTTAAAGATCAAAGCAAGGCAGTCGACCAAGAAAAGTTAAAAATCGATCTAAACAAACTTGCTGAGAATTTAGAATCTTTTGGAGATTATGTCTTAAAACAAAAGCAGGAGCTTCGTGAAATAATTTACAAGCTTTAATGTTGCATATTCGTCAATTCTCGATTTCACCACCAACTTTTCATCGAGTGTAAATGTGCTTTTTATAAAAATCATATCAAATCTATTCCCATTTTAATTCTTTAATGTGTCTTCAGAAATTTGACTTTACTTTTTCGGTATAAGAATAGTAATACTAACTAACTAGGAGTGTTACTATGTCTTTTACCATTGGCTGCGATCCGGAGCTTATACTACATCGCAACGGACAGTTTGTTCCAGCTCATAATTTTTTCAAATCTAATTCAAGTTTTGGACTAGATGGCTGCGAGAGCACAGCAGAAATCCGCCCGGGCTTTTCTGAATCACCGATTGATCTAACATCAAAGATATATCAGGTACTAGATTATGCACACGATAAAGCACCGGATCTTGAATTCATATCTGGTCATTATGTTAATGATTATTCAATCGGAGGTCACACACATTTTTCTATCGATCCATTACCAGATATTATTGATGGATTGGATATTGTTCTTGGTTCACTAAGTAACTGCATTGATGATAAAGTGCAGAGACAAAAAAGAGAACGTTCTGGTTATGGTAAGAAAGGTGCTTACAGAAGAAAGAGCTATGGTTTTGAATATAGAACACCAGGTTCATTTCTTCTATCACCTTCAGTCACACTTGTGCATTTCACTTTATCAAAGCTTGCTGTTGTTGGAGTTCTTGAAGATAAAGTTGATTTTAATGAACTTAAGAACAGACAGCACTCCTGCACATTTCTTAAATCACTCAAGCATTCACTTCACACTATTCCGGATGATTGCAAAGAAGGTCTTAAAGAACTTGACACACTTCTCGGTAAAAGATTAAACTGGAGTCAGGACATACTTCCTAATTGGGGATTAAGGAGGGCTGCATAATATGCACTGTCATAATTGTGATGATGAACTTCGTGATGATCAGGTCCGATGGGCTTTTGAGGAACCATTTTGTGAAGACTGTTTTGATAATATGTTTAACTATTGCTGCAGGTGTGATGGAGTTATTTATAGGGAATTTGCTCATTATAATGATGAAGGAGATCCGTATTGTTCAGAGTGTTACGAAAGTGATTTTGATGATGATTGCCCCGATAATCCGGATGTATCTGATTCTGATCGTGAACTTGTAGTAAAACTTTCGAGAAGCTGGCTTCAAGGTAAGATTGAAACACGAAGACCTCTGTTCATAAACGATAAGGATATTCTTCTTCGTACTATTAAGGACAAAGTTGGATTGGTTGATAATCCAATTTATTTATTTGGTCTTATCGATAGAGATGAATATCAACTATCAGTAAGCGCTGATCTATTTGATAAAGTTCAAAGCTACGTTATGCTTAATGATATTAAAGCAATTGTTGTATCCAGTCCCGGATGCAACCGACTTGGAATTTCATTATCACTTCGAAAGAATAATCAGAAAGAAATCATTGAACTGATCAAGCAGATCACTACGGTTCAAGAATTAGTTCCCGCTTAAACACTTACCAACAAATA
>Ga0172367_10002328_pt1 | contig 26142 bp, 21 predicted proteins | sample Lak10m_FD_114542 | JGI IMG/M metagenome (GOLD analysis project Ga0172367, IMG submission 114542) | Freshwater microbial communities from Kabuno Bay, South-Kivu, Congo - kab_022012_10m | ecosystem: Environmental > Aquatic > Freshwater > Lake | place: Democratic Republic of the Congo: South-Kivu...
CCCCAGCAGGGTGCATGCCGAGGGCGCGCGCGGACCAGTCGTGCCGAAGGCGCGGATTGCGCGTGCCGAAGGCGCGGATTGCGCGCGCCGAAGGCGCGGATTGCGCGCACCGAAGGCGCGGATTGCGCGCACCGAAGGCGCGGATTGATGCGCGCCGAAGGCGCGGATTGATGCGCGCCGAGGGCGCGCAAGCAACGGACAGGGTGGGATTCGAACCCACGATACGGTTACCCGTATACAGCATTTCCAATGCTGCTCCTTCAACCGCTCGGACACCTGTCCAGGTTCCAACTGCTTTGCGGGGGTCTAGTCTAGCGGACGAGTGAAGCGTTCTGCTGAAGGTAGTGCAAGTGGACTCGATGGCATCTTGCTTGTGGACAAGCCGATCGGCCCCACAAGTATGCGCGCGGTCGAGCGCGTGCGCCGCGCGGCGGGCAAAGTGCGCTGTGGGCATGCGGGGACGCTCGATCCGCTAGCGAGCGGGCTGCTCGTGATCGGGCTTGGGTCGTGTACGAAGCAGTTGGGTCAGTGGATGGCGGGTGACAAGCGGTATGAGAGCGTGATCGATTTGTCGGCGTTCACGGCAACAGATGACAGTGAGGGGGCGATGGATGTTGTGGAGGTGGCGGTGCCGCCCTCGCGTGCTGCGGTGGAGGGTGCGGTGGGGTCGTTCGTGGGTGAGATCATGCAGGCGCCGCCTGCGTTCAGCGCGGTGAAGATTGCTGGACGGCGTGCGTATGACTTGGCGAGGCGCGAGGTGCGCGCGGGTGGCGATGCGGGGTCGGTGCAGCCGCAGGCGCGTGCGGTTCGGGTGCATGGGATTGATGTGGTCGCGTGGGAGTGGCCGCTGCTGTCGGTGCGGATTCACTGCGACAAGGGTTTCTATGTGCGCAGCCTCGCGCGTGATCTTGGGAAGACGCTCGGCACTGGCGGGTTCTGCAGATCGATCCGCCGAACATGGAGCGCGCCGTTCCGAGTGGAGGATGCGATGCCACTCGATGCGCTGCCGCAGCGGTTGCTGCAGGAGCACCTGCGGGCGGCGCCGCTCGTTCAGGGTTGAGCGGCGGTGCTCCGCGCGGTCTTGGCTGCGGCGCGAGCGGCTGCGTCAGCGCGCATGGACTGCAGAATCAGGATCGCCATGCCGATCAGGAGAACGACATCTGCGATGTTGAAGACCCACGGAAAAATCTCCCGCGATCCGCCCGGCCACGAAAGGTTGAACGGCAGATCGCGGCGCGGCAGCATGTGGAGGAAGTCGCGCACCGCGCCGAAGGTGATTCGGTCATAGAGGTTGCCGATGCCGCCTGCAAGGACAAGACCGAGGGCGATGTGTGCGGCGGTCGATCGTGCGCGCGTCCAGAACGCAAAGAGAAACAGACCGACCGAGACTGCCACGGCGGTGAGAACAATGAACATTCCGCGTGCGTTCTGCCCGATGCCAAAGACGGCGCCGTGGTTGACCACAAGATGGAAGTCAAGCAAGTCTGGTGAGAGAACGCAGATGCCACTGTGCCACGGCAAGCGGTAGGCAGGGTCCGCGACAACTTCTCGCGGCGCAAGGATGATGGGGTCGCCTGCGACCGTGGCGAAGGCGGCGTGCTTGCTCCAGAGATCCGCGCCGAGCGCGAGCGCCCACACGCAGAGCAGCACGGCCCACGCACGCGGCGAGCGCCACGCAGGGCCGTCGGCGTTCACACAAGGCCTCTGCTCTTCTCCACGATCCGCTCGGACTCGACCGTGTACTTCGCCCATGGCTTCGCATCGAGTCGCCCTTTGGGAATGGGCTTACCCGTCATGAGGCAGAGTCCATAGGTGAGGTCCTTGATGCGCGCGAGCGCGTCATCCACTTCACGGACGATCTCGCGGTCGTGCTGAGCGAACTCGAGTGCGAATCCCTGCTCAAAGGTGTCGGTACCGATGTCCGCCATATGCAGCGGCATCGTGGAGAGTCCGCCATCGCTGCTCTTGAGCGCTTCACGCTCGGTGTCATCCACGCGACCGACAAGCTCCGCGCGGAGTCGCAGCAGAATGCCGTGGTAGCGGTCAAGATCGCGCGTGGATAGTTTCGTCTTTCCCAGTTTGAGGGGCGCCGGTTCCTGCTCCACGGCGGGCGCAACCTTGGGGGCTGCCTTGCGCTTGGCGACCTTGATCCCCTTCATCGAGAGAACGCGTACACGACGGCCATTGATGATGACAAAGCCAGAAGGTGCCTTCTGCGTGCTCGCCGCCTGCACGGCAGCCTCTGCAACGGATCGCGCATTGGCGAAGTCGATCTTCTTGCGCGGGTCCCTTGGCTTCTCGCCTGCGCGCGCTGGTTTCACCTTCGGCCGTTGCTTGGCGATGACTGGCGGCGGAGCGCCCTTGGAACGCTTCGGCGGCGGAGGTGGTGGACCCACGATGCTCTCGGGCATCTCGTACACCTTTTTCGGGGGCGGAAGTTTGGTCAGCTGCGGTGCTGTGGGTGGCGCCTGCTTCTTCGCAATGAGCGTGGGCATCGGCTTCGCTCCCCCGGCCGCTTTGCCGCCCGCCTTGCTCGCCGCCTTGATCTTTGCCTTGCTCTTCTCCTTGGCGGACTTTTTGTCCTTCTCACTGGGCTTGCCACCACGGACCGTGGAACGGGATGCGGCCTTTTTCTTTGCTGCCACGGGTTGGTCCTCCTGAATCGACTGCGGCAGCCCTCGGAAACGGGGCTCCGTTCGCAGCCTTGCAATCCTAACGAAATCCCGCCAAAAAGTCAACGGGTTGCCAACACGCGACGCATCGGCGGGTTCCGCGCGGGTCCCGCGTTCCCGACTCGTCCCTCAGCGCGGCGCGCCGATGCGGCGGAACTTCTCGTAGCGCTGTGCGAGCAGCGTCTCGGTGTCGATTCTCGTCAGGTGCGTCAACTGTTCGACGATCCACGCCTGCACCGCCTGCGATGCCGCGCGCGGGTTTCGGTGCGCGCCGCCCACCGGCTCACGGATCACCGCGTCCACAAGACCGTTCGCGAGATTGTCCTTTGCCGTGAGTGCCAGCGCCTTCGCGGCCTGCGGGTTTGTCCGTTCGTTCGCCTCCTTCCAAAGAATCGCCGCACAACCTTCGGGCGAGATCACTGAGTACCAAGCATTCTCCATCATCGCCACGCGATCGGAGACTGCGATGCCGAGCGCGCCGCCCGACCCACCCTCGCCGATGATGATCGACACGATCGGAGTTCGCATGCGGCTCATCTCACGAAGGTTGACCGCGATTGCCTCTGCCTGCCCGCGCTGTTCGCTGTCGATGCCTGGGTACGCGCCTGGCGTGTCAACAAGCGTGACGATCGGCAGTCGAAACTTCTCAGCCAGCCTCATCTTCAGCAGTGCCTTGCGATAGCCCTCTGGGTTGGCGCAGCCGAATCTGCACGCGATTCGTTCGGGTGTCGTGCGCCCCTTCTGATGACCGACAAGCAGCACCTTGAACGCCCCCAGTCGCGCGAACCCCGTGACGATCGCGGGATCATCGGCGAAGCGGCGGTCGCCGTACAGCGTGCAGAAATCGCGGCAGATGAGGTCGACGTAGTCGAGCGTCTGCGGTCGCGCGGGATGCCGCGCCACGCGGACCGTTTGCCACGGAGTGAGTTCGCGGTAAATCTTCTCCAGCACGGTGGTATGCGTGGCGCGCAGCGTTGCCATCTCGTCGGATGACGCCGCACCCGATGCCTCAAGCGCCACAATCTGCCGTTCCACCTCGGCCACGGGCTGCTCAAAATCGAGCAGCGCGACCGACCCAATCGGATTCTGGGTCATGCGCGAATGGTACCAGCCATGCTATTGTTCACGCATGGCTGAAACAGTTGTGGTGGTTGGTTTCGGCAGTATGGGAAGCGCGCTCGTGACGGGCTGCATTCGTGCGTCGGTCCTGACCGCGAAACAAGTCACTGTCGTCGATCCTGATGCAGCGGTACGCGAACGCGCCGAACAGATCGGCTGCAAGGCTGCCACCGATCTTGCGTGCGCGGCAGATGCCGACATGGTTGTGCTGGCTGTGAAGCCGCAGTCGTTCCCAGAAGTGGCGCTGAGCATCGGACTTCTCAAGCCAGGAACGCTCGTGATCTCCGTGATGGCTGGTGTTTCCACCACGCGGCTGATCGAGGCCTTTGGCGCAGGTATTCACTCGGTGCGCTGCATGCCCAATGTGGCAGCACAGGTAGGGCTTGCAGTCACGACCTATGCGGCCGCTGCCGAGTGTTCCGATGCGAACCGTGCGCGGGCGCTGCGCGTGCTCGGGTCGATCGGTTCGACCGTGGAGATTCCAGAGCATCTCTTCGATGCGGCAACTGCCACGAGCGGATCGGGACCCGCGTACCTGTTCCTGCTCGCCGAGTCGATGATCGAGAGCGCGATGCGTCTGGGCTTCGACCGCCCGACCGCAGACCGACTCGTTCGCCAATCGTTGCTTGGCGCGTCCACGCTGCTTGCGCGCGGCGACCGGAACCCCGCAGAACTGCGCGGCATGGTCACCAGCCAAGGTGGCACGACAAGTGCGGCGATGGCGGTGTTTGAATCGCATGGGTTCCAGTCCATGATGCACAACGCGCTTCGCGCTGCGCGGGACCGTGGGCGCGATCTTGCGGCGGCTGCTGCACGGCAGTCTGCTCCCCCGCCTGCTGTCACAGGCGGCACATGACAATCGGATCTGGTGGCGGCGCCCTCGCCGTGGATGTCGATGGGGTTCGCAAGACCTATGGTCGGCGCATCCGAGCGCTGCAGGGTGTAGCGCTGCATGTCGCGCCTGGTGAGATCTTCGGTCTCCTCGGACCCAACGGCGCCGGCAAGAGCACGCTCGTGAAAGTGCTGATGACGCTCGTGCGCGCGGATGAAGCGCGCGGTTCCGTGCTCGGTCATCCGGTGGGTTCGTCTGCAGCGCTTGAAGGCATCGGCTACCTGCCGGAACACCACCGTTTCCCTGCGTTTCTCACGGGTCGGCAAGCGGTCGAGTTCAGCGGCGCGATGTCGAAGGTGTACCGTCCGACGCGCAGGCGCCGTGCCGCCGAACTTCTGGAGCGAGTCGGTCTGGGCGCGTGGCTGGACCGCAAACTCGGCTCGTACTCGAAAGGCATGAAGCAGCGCGCGGGGCTCGCGGCGGCGCTGGTGAACGATCCGCGTCTGGTGGTGCTCGACGAACCGACCGACGGCGTCGATCCCGTCGGCCGCCGTGAGATCCGAGATCTTCTTGTGGAGATGCGCGCGGAGGGGCGAACGGTGCTGCTGAATTCCCACTTGCTGTCGGAGGTCGAAGGCGTCTGCGACCGCGTCGGCATTCTGGTGCAGGGTCGGCTCGCCGCGCAAGGCACGATCGACGAACTGACCGCATCGAGCCGCCGCTACGAGATCGTCATCGCGGGCGAGGCGCCAGCGTGGTGCGATGCAGAGACCCGTATCGAGAGCGTTCCCGCTGGCACGCTCCAGAGCGTTGGCATTGCAGGTGCTGCCACACGGCTGATGTTTCTGGGGCTCGATGCACATGGCGCGCAGCCGCTGCTCGATCGACTCCGCACCGAAGGGCGAACAGTGGTCTCGGTGCAGACCGTGCGCGAGTCACTCGAGGATCTCTTCCTGCGCGCCGTCACTGATCCTTCCACGGGCCTCATACTCAAGCCAGGTGCCGCGAGATGACGCAGACGATGGCGATTTTCCTCAGCGCCTACCGCGAACTCAGTGCGCGGCGCCTCTTCTGGCTCGCGCTCGTCATCAATGTGCTCGTGGTCGCGCTCTTCGCCTCGCTTGGCATCAACGAGCAAGGCATCAGTTTCTTCGGATGGACGTTCGACAGTCCCTTCTACAACAGCACCACCACCTCGCCCGAGACCTTTTACAAGTCACTCTTTGTTGCGCTTGGCGTGGACTGGTGGCTCGGTCTGATCGCCACGCTGCTCGCGCTCGTGACCACATGCGGGATCATCCCCGATCTGGTGGCGCCAGGTTCGATCGATCTGCTGCTCGCCAAGCCGATCGGACGCGCGCGCCTTTTTCTCACGAAGTATGCGACAGGACTGCTGTTCGCGGCGCTGCAAGTGTGCGTGTTCTCGCTCGCGAGTTTTGCGGCGATCGGCCTGCGCGGCGGCGTGTGGGAATGGGGACTTTTCCTCGCTGTGCCGATCGTCACATTCTTTTACAGTCTGCTCTACTGCATCTGCGCGCTTGTGGGGATGCTGACGAAGTCGTCGGTCGCATCACTGATCCTCACGCTGCTGGCGTGGACGGTCATCTTCTCGGTGAACCTTTCGGAGTCGATTGTGGTGGCGGGCCGCATCGCCAACTCGCTCGAGACCGCAGCGATCGAGAAGGAACTTGCCGCGGGCGTGACGAAGGATGGATCCGAGCCGCTGGCGGAGGATGATCTGGAAGCGTTGCGCACCGACTTGCAGAAGGCGAAGGACAATCGGACCGACTGGGACCGTGCGTACTTCTGGTTCCACGGCATCAAGTCGTTCGTGCCCAAGACAGGCGACACGCTCGAACTGCTCGATCGTTGGCTGCTCGCATCCGCCTCGATGCCCACGCGCGATCCCGATTCAGAGCGCGGTCCGCAGCGCGCGTTCGGTCCGCGCCGCGTGAAGCGCGGCGAGTATGAGCGCGCCCTCAAGGATGAGGAGCGTTCACGCTCGATCGCGTGGGTGCTTGGAACGAGCGCCGCGTTCGAAGCAGGGATCCTGCTTCTCGCGACCGTTGTCTTCGTGCGGCGCGATTACTGAGCGCGGCGCGCAGGCTTCTTGCCTGTCGATGGGGCTTTCGGAGCTGACTTCGCCGGCAGCGGATACTGCGAGACATAGTCAGGCTTCAGGAAGAAGTAGTAGAGCGTTCCCTCCGCATACTGACCGCCCGCGAGGATCTCCGCGCTCGGGCCGATGCCCATGAAGATGTCCGCGCGCCCAGGTGCGCGGATCGCGCCGCCCGTGTCCTGATCGAGCATGAAGCGCTTGAACACCGTCTTGGATGAGCCGTAGGTGGCACCGAGCGTGTCCACGAATGTGACACCACCTGGCGGATACACGCTCTTGTCGGTTGCGAGCGACGCTTGATCGGTGACCTTGACACCGAGGCTGCCTGCGGGCCATGTTTTGCCGTCGTATTCCTGGAAGAACACGAAGCGGTTGTTCATGTTGATGTAGCGCTCGACTGTGGTCGGATCCCTTTCATACAGACGGCGCACCGCCGTGAGACTCAGCTGATCTGCGGGGATCAGTCCCGCTTTCATCAGGCTCGTGCCGAGACCGACATACTCGCCGTCGGTCGCGCCCGCATAGCCGATGAAGAGGATGCGTCCGTCGGTCAGCGTCAGCTTCGCACTGCCGTTGATCTGAACGATGTACGCATCGAGCGCGGTCGGGAACCATGCGAGTTCAAGTCCCTTCAGCATGCCGCTCGATTCAATCTCCGCGCGGTTTGGCCAGGGCACGACCGAACTCTCGGACACCCGCCGACCGAGCGCCTTGCCCGTGACTGGATCGGTCTCAAGTTCCGTGGGTCGTCGGTAGACCGGGAAGTCAAAGCCAGGCTGTCGAGTCAGGCTCGCTCGGAACTCAGGCGCGAAGTAGCCCGTGAACAGCACGCCACCTTTGCCGTTCCATCCTTTGGTCTGATAGCAGTCGAACATCTGCTTCAGCGCCGCCGCGAATGCGTCCGCGTTCGCGCTGTCGGCCAGAACCTGCTGGAACGCCATGATGCTCGCAGATGCCTGATCCCATGTGGCCACTTCGGGGAACGGGAACATCTGCGGGAATCGTGTTCGGCTGGATGGCACCTCGAACCACTTCTGGCTCTGCATGAGCGCCTCGGTGAGATACGCATCGCGTCCCTCCCAAGCCTTCGTGAGGTCAGGCCACGGTTCCTCTGGTCCGAGTTTGCGCAGCGCGCATTCGCCTGGGCCGAGCGGACGCGCAAAGTCAGCGGTGGGAGCGGGCGGCGGCGGCGTCTCGCAGCCTGCAAGCAGGGCGAGCGTGAGGGTGGCGAGAATGGATGTGTGGTGTATGCGTCCGTGCATGGGGTCAGATGGTACGGGAACGTGGTGCGTGATTTCGTCCCGACTGCGCTATCATCGGCAGATGGAGGTAAACGCCATGATCACTGCTCAGCCATTCTTGCTTGCCTGGGGATTCTCGGGATGGGAACTTGCCATCATTCTGGTCATCGGGCTGCTGATCTTCGGTCGGCGCCTTCCAGAGCTTGGCCGTTCCGTTGGCAAGACGATCGTGGAGTTCAAGAAGGGCCTTGCTGGCATCGAGTCTGAGGTCAACAACTCCGCCAACTCGTCGTCGACCGCATCGCCGCCATCTTCACTGCCATCGGGTGATCGCTCAGGTAGTGTCGGCGCGAAGGATCCGCTGCAGCATCCAAAGAACTGACTGGGTCGGGTCGGGTTTTCTGAGGACATCTGGGGACATCTTCTGGGGGCAATTCCTGGGGGCAGGGCGGAGCGGGAGAATTTTGGGCCGATTTCGGCGAGGGTGTAGTGCGTCCGTCTATGGTGCCTCTGGCGTGATGGCAGTCATCAAACGGGGGCTTCCACCAAGCGCCATGTTCGGCCTTTGGCGACCGAGTCGCCTTCGGAGGGGGGGTTCACCATGTTGCTTCGTCGATCCACGGATTTCTTTCAGTGCGCCCTGAGGGCGGGTTGGGTTCAATCGAATCTGGCGTGGGGCGCGCCAAGCCCTCGCGTGGCTGCGGTACTTGCATCTGCAGTCCTTTCGTTGCCGAGCGAGGCGGTGCCACAGCAGGGTGGGCCGCCCACTCCCCCCTGCCCAAGCCTCGAGTGGCTATGCGACAAGCCGCCGAGCGAAACAGAGGATCCCATCTCGCAACTCTGCCAGTGTGGTCCAGGCGAGTGGGTTCGACACCCACGCGCACCCATGACGAACCCCCCCGCCGTGCAGGAGTCGTTCGGGCGTTCAAACGAGCAGTTCGTCACTTGGCGTTGGACGCGCTGCCGATCGGCCGAGCCGTCTGAGGCAACCGCTTCGATCGCGCTGCACGGGCAAAGCACCTTCTGGCACGCGGGCACACGATCAGACACGGCGTTCGCAAACTTCGCCGGCGGCTTCAATGAACGCTGGCTCGGAACCATGCCCGCCTGTCCGAGGCTCTGTTTGCTCGGCGCATCGGGTGGCGGCAGCGTCGTGATCGGCGTCTCGTGCTCGGCCAGGCGAGGCTGTTCATCAACCGCTGGCGGCTCGTGCACGGGCAGCGCATCGAGCCGAGGGGATGCGAAGGCGACGCTCGATTCAACCGCGATACAAGCTTCTGCACAGTACAACTCAAGTGAGAGCACCACGCTCATTCAAGGCAATGTCGGCGTGCCACTGCCGATCTCGACCGCCTCGATCGAGGGCAGCCTCTCGGCAGAGGGCAGTTGGCAAGTCCACGGGGAGGGAAGCGCCGTCGGCGTGCTCGCGTTCTCAGTGAAGCCTGACCGCACCTACTGCGCGCTGACGAACCTGCCTGTCAACGCACAGTGGTCGGGAGCGGCAGCAGTCGCGATCGCTGCTGGCGTGGATGGCAATGGAGCAGCGAGTGCATCAGCGTCCGCATCGGTCTCGCTCTCGATCCAGTGACCATTGATGCGGCCACAACTGAAGGCATCGAGGAATCGAAACGCTTCTCCATGCACCAGAAGATGCACACGGACACATGCAGTCGTCGCCCGCCAGGATCGGTGGTGCGAATGACTGGATTGGCTCGGGCGGGCTGGCCCCTGTCACGGTTGACGAGGGGGCTGGCCCTGCCCGTAGCGCACGCATGCTTGCTGATCTTCGCGGTGATGGTGGCACAGGCACTCGCCCTTTCGCCCGAGCATGGCGTTTCCTCGGCGCGCGGCAGCGACTCGGTCGATGTGATCGATCCTCGACTCATCGACTCATTCCGAGCGACTGCGGGGAGTCTTCAGGATGCCTTTGCTGGGTCAGATCACATGCTGCTTGTACGGCGCAAGCAGTCGGTCGATCTCTCGCTCGCTGCACCGCTGCTGATGCAGCAAATCCTCCGCGGCGATCCACCGCGGCAGTGGCTCGCGATGATCGACGATTGCTACGGCGCTGCGACTGCTGCGGCGCAGGAGGAACCTGCCCCGGCCGAGGTGGTGCGCTCACTGGACGCGCTCGTGCGCGTTGACCAGCCACTGGGAATCCGTTGGCGATCGCGTGCGATGAGTGGCGGAGGCAGCGAGTGCGGAATGACGATCGAATGGACTGGGCAGGTTGCATCGGATGGCTTTGATGTCCGAAGCGAGTGGTGCAGCCCGTGTCTTGGGCAGCGCGGCGGCAACTATCCGCTGCCAGCGGACCGCACCATCGTTGCGTGCAGCGCAGAATCGATGAGTGTCCGCGTGGAAGGCAGCTCGGCGCGGTTGAGCGAGTCTTGGCCGACTGAAGCGGCGCAGTTCGTTCATCTTGGTGATGTCTACGACCCGCTCGACACGCTTCGTGCTGCGTGGTGGACTCGGGCAACCGAACAACGGTCTGGTTCGCCAAGTGCTCGCAAGGTCTGTTGGGTATCCCCGCGGTCCACAGCGGTGGACGAACCAATCGGCGTAAACGCCCACGGAGCCCCCAGAGAAGAAACACGCTGGCGACTGCGCATTGCGCTGCGCTCGTGCGCGGCGAATCGAACGGCAGGTTTCACGCTCACTCCACGCGACGCGGCACTGCACCGACTCTCGCTGCGCCCCTCCACAGATGTGCCGCTTGTAGAGGATGGCAGCGTGTTGGAGGTTGACTTTGCTTCAGTTTCAACCGTGTTCGTGAGCGAGGTGCCCCAATGCCTGCTGCTGCCAACGCGAATCCGCTGCTTGCAAGGTGGAGACGAGTCGTGGCGGTGCGACATCATCCAAGTCGGCGCCACTTCGGCAGGTTCAAGAGGGCGGAGTGCGCCGTGGTTCACCGCGGTGGATGCACTGCAGCGGATACAGACGGTGTGGGACTTGTCGTCGCTACCGCTCCCTGAAATCGATGCATCACTCGTGGAGTCTGACGTTTCGACGCTGCTTGCGCAGTGCAGCGCGCGCGCCTGGTACGCGGGCATGCAAGCCGACTGCCCACTCCTGTCGCAGGCGCTCCATCAGGTGCGCGCTGCACTCGAGCGCTCCGTGAGGCACGAAGAAACGGCGGCTTTGATGATGGATGAAATCTGCTGTTTCGCAGAGTCGATGGCCGTGACGGGTGCATCGGATTCGATTCTCTTGCTGTTGGAAACGCTGCACAGAAATGAAGCCGCCTCACTTCCATCTTGGGATCGGCGCACCGCGTGTCTGCGTGCGACCGCCTCCGGGCGGTTCTGGCAGGCGGAGCACATCGCTCAGGCTGCGCTCTGCAGCGACTTGTCCACGGTCGAACGCGAACTATGGCGGCGTATCCATGATCAACTGTTGCCCTGGCGTCTCGCGCCTCTGCAATCAACTGCGTCGGGAGGCGACCCCGCGGTCATTGCGATGGGTTCCTGGATTGCTGCTCGCGAGTATCAATCAGGGCCGACGCGATCGGTTGGTTTTCCGCCGCCGAGCACGATCGATGGCTTCCAGGCTGGGGCCTGCGCAAGAGAAATCTCTGCCACCTTTGCCGAGTGGGACCGCGGTCAGGGTTCTGGCGCTGGTTCTGGCGCGGGTCCGGGCGCGGGTTCTGGCGCAGGTGCCGGCGCAGGTGCCGGCGCGGGTTCTGGCGCAGGTTCCGGCGCGGGTGCCGGCGCGGGTTCCGGCGCTGGTTCCGGCGCGGGTTCCGGTGCAGGTGCAGGCGCGGGCATCGGCGTCACAATTCCAAGCGCCTCGCGAGCATCCGCCGCGGCGCGTTCACGCTTTGCCTGCTCAGTCGCTTCAAGCGCACGCATGAACGCCTCTGGTACCGCTCCATCACCGTGCACCATCTCGCCACCGAGGTGCCCTGCCCCGCCCATGGCGAGCGCCACCGCAATCAGCCCCAGTCGCCACCCTGCCACGAACGATGCTGACGAACCACTTGCCTTCGAGCGCAGCATGCCGCCTGTTGTCCACAGCACAAACAGCGCTGCCGTACAACCGATCGCAGTCCAGCGGTGCAAGAACAGATTCGAGTCACTCTCGCCGTAGGACTCTGCGTTCATCCATCCAGTGAAACATGCGATCACGCCGCTCAGCGCAGCAATCCAGATGCACGCAAACGCGAACGGCGACGGCGCCGCATGCCCACGCAGCGCGCCCCATACCTCCGCAGCGGCGGCAAGCACGGCGAGCGCAAGCGGAAAGTGCAGCACTGCGGGATGCAGCGTGCCCGCGAAGAAAGCCCACGCATCCATGACTTGATCCGCAAGAACGATCACCGCGGCAAGGATAACCCTGCGAACCCCGCGCTACGCACCGCCGGCGCGCCGAATGACCGACTCGCCGAATCGGCGCCGCAGCGCGTCGGTGGCCGCATCAAGCCGCCGCTCGCGTGCAGCATCAGGATCTGGAAACAGCCCCTCCGATTCCGCCGCGCCTGCGAACCCCGAAAGCGACACACCAAGCAATCGCACTGGCGACCACTCTGCTGCGCGCCACGAATCAAGCAGAACACTCGCGGTTCGCCACACCTGCGCGGTCGAGTCCGTTGCCGCAGCGGCGGATGCCTGCCGAGTCATCGTCGTGAAATCAGGACGCCGAATCTTCAGCGTGACTGTGCGCGCGGAGAGACCGCGCGAGCGCAACTGACCACTCACGCTCTCCACCTGCCGAAGCAGAATCTCTCGCAACTGCCGCGGATCAGTGATGTCCTCGCCAAAGGTCTCCTCATGACCGATGCTCTTGCGCTCATGATCGCTCTCCACGGGGCGATCATCGATGCCCTGCGCAAGCAGCCACGCTCGCTCGCCAGCTGTTCCAAGATCCCCCAGCACACGCTCGCGCGTCGCGGACTGCAGGTCACCAAACCTCAGATACCCAAGCCGCCGAAAGCGCTCGGCAGCCACGGGACCAACGCCCCACAGGCAACTGATCTCAAGCGGCGCGAGAAACTCCATGAGCCCTGCGGCAGGCACCAGCACCAGTCCACGCGGCTTGCGAAGATCCGAAGCGATCTTGGCCACGAACTTGCTCTGCGCAAGCCCCGCCGAACAGTGCAACCCCGTTGACGAATACACGCGGTCCACCATCCGACGAACCGTCTGTGTGGCATCACCGTGCAACCGCTCCGTGCCCGTCAAATCGACGAACGCCTCATCGAGCGAAAGCGCCTCCACGGCGGGCGAGAACGATCGCAAGGTCGCCATGAACTGCCGAGACAGTTCGACATACCGATGCATGCGTACGGGCCGAACGATCGCACTCGGACAGCGTCGTCGCGCCTCCGCCATCGACATCGCCGAGCGGCAGCCATGTGCACGCGCCTCGTAACTCGCCGCAGCCACCACGCTGCGCGCACCGAGTCCGCCGACAAGCACTGGACGATCACGACAGGACGCGTCATCGAGTTGCTCGGCGCTCGCGAAGAAGGCATCGAGATCAACATGAACGATGGAACGCTCGCCGCGCACGCCCCGTCAGACTACGCAGCGCGCTCAGCCCGCCAAGGCCGTACTGCGAGATTCATCGCCGCCGGCAGCACTGCCGCGAAACTCGCTGCCGCGCAGCACGAAGTCGGCGATCTGCTCGGCGCTCGATGGCGGCGCCAGTTCGGCAAGCGCGCGCCGCATCTGCGCGCGCCGCTCGGGCGCGTTCATGAGTTCCAGAATGCGCGCACCAAGTCCGCCGAGATTCTGCTGCGGATCGACTCGGTCCGTCTCGAGCAGCGCACCACCCGCCTCCACCAGCGGCAGTGCGTTCTCCCTCTGATGCTGATCCTTGTGATACGGGTAGGGCGCGAAGATGGTGGGCACTTGATTGCACTGCGCCTCCGCCACGCTGCTCGCGCCCGCGCGGCTCACCGCGAGTTCTGCAGCGCCCCACGCGACACCCATCCGGTGCAGGAACGGGATCACTGCTGCACGGATGCCAGCCTCACGCCAGGCGCGCTCGTATCGGCTGACACCACCCGCAGGCGAAGGACCGCACAGATGCAGCACCTGCCAATCCGCGAAGGCCGACGGATTCGCACGCGCCAACTCGCACGCCAACTCGTTCAGCGACTGCGCGCCCTGCGACGCACCCGTGATGAGCAGCACGGGCCCCTGCAAGTCAAGCCCAAGTTCAGCGCGACACAGTTCCGTCGACGCGGGCGCCAGTGCGATCCGGCGGAGCGGCATGCCGATCACGGCACTTGCGAACCCTGGCAGCGATGGCACCGGAACCGCCGACACAACTTTCGTCGCGCGCCGAGCCACAAGACGATTCGCCTTGCCTGGCGTCGCATCCAGATTCACCAGAAGAACGGGAACGCCCGCTCGGCGCGCCGCAGCGACCACGGGCGGCGTCACAAAGCCACCAAGCGACACCACCCAGTCGGGGCGGCACTCTTGAAGCAGACGATCCGCATCGCGGCGCGCGCGCACTAAACCAAGCACGCAGCGCAGCAGTCGACGCGGGTTCAAGCTGAACGGCTCCGCGCGAATAGGAACGAAGCGTGCCGCCGCATCGCGGAGCATGCTCGCATCGACCGCGCGCGTCGAACACGCGAAAACGACGCGCGCCGACGGGTCCGCAGCGCCAATGCACTCGGCGATTGCCAGCCCCGGCGAGATATGCCCGCCCGTGCCACCCCCCGCAAGCACGATCGACCGCGGACGCGGCAGACCGCCACGACCGCTCGCCTCCGGCGCAGCGCGCATTGAGGAAGCAAACTGGAACGCGGCACCACTCATGCGCTCGACGCTCTCGTCGCGGATGCGTTCACCGCGCCTGCCTTGCGTGCATCCTCATGCTGCATGGCGCGGTCCATCGCCATGAGCAGTCCGAGCGAGAAGCATGTCAGCATCCATCCGGTTCCGCCGCGCGATACCAGCGGCAACGCGATCCCCTTCGTCGGAGCCAGCCCCGTCACGACCAACATGTTGATGAGCGCCTGAAACCCGATCGTGGCAAGCACGCCGAGCCCGACGATCTGGCAGTAGGGACTCAACCGCGACCGACCCTCACGCGCGGCGTCCTCGGTCGATCCATCGCCCGCACCCCAGACCGCACCCACGATGCACCAACCAGACCACAACAGCCCGGCGAACAACAGCACCACGAGCAGCGCACCGATCAATCCCATCTCTTCGCAGATGATCGCGTAGATGAAGTCGGTGGTTCCCTCAGGCAGATAGCCGAACTTCTGAATGCTGTTGCCGAGCCCGCGACCCGTGAGCCCGCCGCCAGAGATCGCGCCCATCGACTGAATGATGTGGTAGCCAATGCCCCGCGCATCTTCGTACGGATCGAGGTACGCGAGAATTCGGTTCACGCGGTACGGGCTCGTCACGATGAGCGTCACGAAACCAACCGCAGCTGCCGGCATCAGCAGCGCCGCATGCCACCAGCGGCACCCCGCCGCAACGAGCACGATCAGTGCCACAAGCATCACCAGGGTTGCTGTTCCGAGATCCTCGACTGCAATCCCAAGCGCAATAGCCCCCACGCACAGCACCGGCGGCACAAAGCCGCTCCAAAAGCGCGCGAGCCCATCCGCCCCACGGAAACAGCACCACCACGCGAGCACGAGTGGCATTCCCCACTTGGCGATCTCACTCGGTTGAAAGATGATCGGTCCAATCGCGATCCAACGGCTCGCTCCGTTCACCTCGCGCCCGATGCCCGGCACATGCACCAGAACGATTGCCGCCACGCTCGCGAGGAGGATCCACCACACAGGATTCCAGATACCGCGCAAATGCTGCAACCGCTCCACAGGCACGAGCGAGCCGATCCAGAGGCAGCCCATTGAAATCACCGCGAAGAGCGTCGCGCGACCAAAGAGCAGCTCGTCGAGCGTCGTCTGACCTCCGCGCGCAACATCGAGGCTGGCCGAAGTGACGAACACCACCCCGAGTACCACGAGGCAAAGACAAGACAGCGCGATGCCGTGACGGGCCCTCAACACGGAACCTCTATCGTCCAAACGCACGGGCGCACGCGAGAAAGCGCCCTTCGGCAACCTATCCTGCCCCACCCCATGCACCCCGTCTTTCTCGAGACCTTCGGCTGCCAGATGAACGAACTCGACAGCGAGCTCGTGCGGGGGCAACTGACCACGCTCGGCTACCGCTTCGTGAACGACCCAGCGGAGGCGCGGGTGGTCCTGTTCAACACATGCTCCGTGCGCGAACAGGCTGAGCAGAAGGCGTACAGCCGGATCGGGATCGTGGGGAAACGCAAGGCAGCGGGTGAGACGATCGTTCTGGGAGTCATCGGCTGCATGGCGGAGCGCGACGGGGTCGACCTGCTGCGCCGCCACCCGCAAGTCGACCTCATGTGCGGTCCCGCGGAACTCGATCGGCTGCCGCAACTGATCGACAACGCACTGCGCACGCAAACCGCGGAAGACTCCATGGTGCTTTCGCAAGAGGAACGCACCGCACTCGCGGGAAACCGCAGCAGGCGTTCAAGCACACTCGCGGCCGCGGAGGACAACCTCGAAACGCTTGACCTTTCGCGGGCGTTCGACGATGCGTCCATTGGTGGCGCGCGCCGCAGCGCGCAGGTGCGGATTACGCGAGGGTGCAACAAGTTCTGCACCTACTGCGTGGTTCCCGCGACGCGCGGCGCGGAGATCCATCGTCCGCCCGATCACATCGTGGAAGAGTGCCGCAGGCTCGCCGACGCGGGCGCGCTCGAAGTCACGCTGCTCGGGCAGACGGTGAATCATTACCGCTACGAACATGGGCTTGCGCTCACCGTCGATGGGCGACAGGCTGCGCAAGTTGGTCCAGGGCTCACCGCATTTCGCGGCGCGCCGCCAGCCAGTACCCGTGTCACCACCTTTGCGCAGCTGCTGCGGCGAATCCACGAAGAAGTACCGCAGATCCTGCGTCTGCGCTTTGTGACCAGCTACCCGCGGGATTTCGGCGCCGATGTGCTCGCCGTCATGCGCGACTGTCCGCGCGTGTGCAAGTATCTGCATGTTCCAGCGCAAAGCGGTTCGGATCGGATCCTGAAGCTCATGAACCGCGGATACTCGCGTGGCGAGTATGTGGACTTTGTGCAGCGCGCACTCGCGGTGGTGCCCGATGTCTGCATCGCTGGCGACATCATCGTTGGATTCCCCACGGAAACAGATGAGGACTTCGAGCAGACCTGCTCGCTTGTTCGTGAACTTCCCTTCAAGAACAACTTCATCTTCAAGTACTCGCCGCGACCAGGCACCGTAGCCATCGATCGATTCACGGATGATGTGCCAAATGCGGTGAAACGCCTACGCAACAATCAGCTGCTCGCGATTCAGAACGAAACATCTCGCCGCGTGCACGCCGCGTGGATCGGACGCACCGTGGAAGTGTTCTTCAGCGATGTGCGTGCGCCCCGCGATCACGGCAATCGCGGCGCATCGAGCGCTCCGCTTGCTACCGCGGTAAAGCCCGCAAGCGTCATGGAACTGCCGCAATTCTCCGCGGGGAGCAAGATTGGTGCGGGGGCGCTGCACACTCCGTACACCGAAACTGTGGATTCGGGCTCCAAGTGCTGGCAAGCGGTGGGCCGCACAAGCGGCGACTTGATCTGCTCCGCATTCGCAGAGGACGAGGATTCTGCAATAAGGATGGTTGGGCGTATTGAAAAGATGCGGATCATTGCATCAAGCCCACTTTTGCTGCGGCTAGATGCCCTTCCAGCCAATCTCTGAACGAGATCCAAGCGAGTTTTTTACTGCATTTTTTGTCAACAAAATTTGCTCATTCGTGATCCTGGGGCATTTTCCCGCTGTCTAGGAGAGGTCGGAAAAGGGTGTGTCGGTCCTGTGTCGTTTTAGTCCCTTCCCTTTTATCGAAAGGCCTCTTTTATGAAGTCCCTCGCAATCTTTGGTGCGGTAGCCCTCGTGGCATCGTCTGCGTCCGCTGCGTTCACCGGTTACTCGGTGGATCGCACGATCACTGCAGAAGGCAACACCCAGTACAAGATCTATGGCAACTGGGATCAGAGCAATGCCGTCATGCTCAACGCGTTCAATTTCACCCAGTTTTCCGGAAGCCTGAACGCCCGCCATCAGGACGCTGGCGAAGATGCAGATGGCAATCCACTCGCCTCATGGAGCGCGAATGTCAATCTGTTGGGCACGGCCGCACGCAACAATGACTCATGGGTCACTGTCAGCGGCAGCGGCACCTCGGGTGGCAACGACACGGCGCTCGATCCGAGCTTTAACTATCCAGCCGGCAGCACGGACCGCTCTTTCATCCCGGTCAACGCGGGTTGGTACGACGCGACCCCCGGCGCTCCAAATTTGGTTTTGGCTGGCGGAGCCCAGGGCGGTTACCGAATTCTCTTGATGCAAATCGTTCGTAGTGGATCTGGAGATGACCCAATCGCAACTTTCGGAATGACCATGGGTTGGAAGCTTGCAAACACCACGACCGCTCTCTTTGCGGGCACAGGTCAGGTCATCACCATCGGCGTGCCAGCTCCTGGCGCGTTGGCGCTGCTCGGCCTCGCTGGTCTGGCTGCTCGCCGTCGTCGCGGTTGATTCCGCGGCTTGGCAAGAGAGGTGCTGCCGACTGCGGTCGGTCAAAGCCTCGAACGGGTCGTGCGCCCTGAGCGGCGTGCGAACCCGAGAATCTGGGAAGCGACTCAAGCCCACCACCTTCGGGTGGTGGGCTTCTTCCTTTTCTGAAGTCGAAGGGAACCCGTGTGGCTGACGCCGCACCTTCGGCCTGATTTTCCGCCCATTCCGCCCCCCGCCTGACGTGCGTGGCTCGCGGGTCTGCCACCCGCGTTCCCCGCTGCGCAATGCTCGGCGATTGCTCTTGTGAGCCGCTTGGCAGAAAAAGTTGTGTTTTTTGCTTTGATGGCTTGTCCCCCTCGCGGAGTCGGGCTATTGTGCGCTGCGATCGGGTTCGCGCAGACGTTGTACTCGTCTCCACCCGAAGCTGGCTGTGTCCCGTTTCGCCACGCGAGGTTTCTGCAGAAATCTTTTGGAGAAAACATAAAAATGAAGATTGGAACGCTCATTGGATCCTTGGCGCTCGGAGGCTTGGCGGTGTTCGTTGGGCAGATGAATGCCACCGCGCTTCCACAGGACGGAAGCGAAGGCGGCGTGTCCGCGGGACCCGATGTGACCGTGGGCAGCATTCCTGATGTCGCGCGTTACGCACCGGGCACGTTCAACGGCGTGGAGTATGCCTCCTATGCCATCGGAACGACGAGTTGCAACATCGGCACGACCCAGTTGCAGTGGCAGCCGATGCCGAGCACGCTGCACCCAGTCATTCCGCAGAACATGTACCGATACTCAAACGGTCGTTTCGAGCAAATCGGCATGAGTTGGATCAAGCACGGATTCTGTGCCCTGCAGCAGACCCTGTGTGGCCCCTGCACTCCAGCCGGTAGCGGTTGCCCGACGGTGCTCGGCGTCGGCTGCTCCGACCCGTACACCGCAAGCCTCAACGGGGATCAGGGTGATTTGAAGAGTCGGCGCGGTGTCAATGCATCAACGGGTTCGTTCTCATCAAACTACAGCGATCCCACGGCTGAAACGGCGGAACCGACCTCCATCCGAGAGCGACTTCGCGTAAAGCGAAGCGATCTGAACCCAACATCTAACCCGGGTGCGCAATACTTTGCCGAGGGTCAGTATGCGCATCCAGACGATGCCGCGGCAGGCAATGACGACAACAACTGCTCCTACCGAAAGTTCACGGTGGGCACCACTTGGAGCACCTCGCAGGGCTATGCGCTGACATACAGCGGTAGCACCATCCAGCAGCAGCCAGCCATCAATGCTTGGCAAACGATTCAACCCGACGTAAACACTCGAGAATACGATGTTGCAGGCGACGGGCGCTTCGTCTTTGCCTATCGAACGAGCGACAACGGCAACGGGACCTGGCACTATGAATACGCCGTGTTCAACATGAACAGTCACCGTTCGGGTGGCTCCTTCAGCATTCCCGTGCCAGCGGGTGTTGTGGTGACCAACATTGGTTTCAGGAGCCCGGAGTACCACTCGGGCGATCAGAAGGCTGGTTCGGGTGGCTACAACCAGAACACTCCGTGGACGGCGACGGTGGCCAACGGTGCGATCACTTGGTCGGGCGTTCCGTTCGCGACTGATCAGACGGCAAACGCACTCCGTTGGTCAACCATGTTCAACTTCCGCTTCGATGCAAACCAGCCGCCCCAGTCTGCGAACGCGTCGCTTGGACTTTTCCGCCCTGTGACGGCATCGAGTACAGCCACTGCTGTTTCCATGCTGTCTCGTGGCCCAGCTGCGCCACCGCCGCCATCGAATCCGGCGGACCTCAACAATGACGGTTCGGTCAATGGCGCCGACTTGGCGACACTCTTGGGCAACTGGGGCAACTCAGGCGCGGGCGACATCGATTCGAGCGGCTCGGTGGACGGCGCTGATTTGGCGGCGCTCCTGAGCGCTTGGACGGCCTGAGATCAGGTAGGTTCGCGTTCAAGCATCGGAAATTCTAGTTCGATCTTTACCGCCCTCGTGTTTCCCCGAGGGCGGTTTTTTTACAAAATCCGAGGTGGCGAGTGGCATCCTCGCTCAACGCTCGTATGTTTAGGCATCATGGGAACCTCATACAAGTGTGATCACAGCTATCGCATTCTTGGCCTTCTTGGGATTTCCTTGCTTTTGTCATTGCAAGTCGGCCTCGCGGGCGCTGAAGCCCCCCGCAAGGGCGTTGCGCGTGCTGGAGATGCTCTGCAGATTGCAGAACTCTCTGCGTTCACCGCCTTTGCTCCACAGCTACCCGACGCACTCCCCGCACAGTTCAGATTCTCGGCGCCCATCGGTGGTGCCGATGTAGAGATCACTGTCGAGAAGCACTCGTGCCGCTCGGACCTGTTTCGAGTTCTTGTCGATGGTGGCGATGGCAAGCTCACGCGCGTCGCAGATCCCGTGGTCCGCACATACAAGGGTTCTATCGCCAACCGAGCCGGAACGATTGTCACGGGCTCGCTTCTAGAGAGCGGATTCAGCGGAATCATCCATCTTGAGGATGGAACAGACTGGGCGATTCAACCTTTGTCGGATTTCCGCGGCGATGTCGCTGCAGGTGATCCGCGGCATGTTGCCTACGCGGCGTCAGACGCGATTCCAGATGGTCGTGGCTGCGCATTTGGCCGACGCGGCTTCGAGCGCTTTGGAGTACCACGAGTGAATGGCGGTGGAGCGGGCGGTGATGAGGGGGGGCTCGCGGGCGCGACGCCAGGACAGGTAATCATTGCCTGCGAGACGGACTATGAGTTCTTTCAGAAGAACAGTTCGAGCATTGCGAACACGGTCAACGATGTGGAGTTGATCATCTCGAATGTCAACACCATCTACGACCGGGACGCAAATGTCACCCACGAACTCGGGACCATCGTGATCCGATCGACATCAACAGATCCCTACAGCGGTACCACCATTGATGCACGCCTGACCGAGTTTCGCAACAAGTGGGCCACAGCCCCAGAGTCGGGCATCTTCAGAAACATCTCTCACTTTTTCTCGGGATACAACTACTCGGGCGGCACGATTGGCCTGGCCTATCTCGGCGGGGTGTGCACGGGCATCAACGCGACCCAGTACGGGGTGGTGGAGAGCCGGTACACGACAACGCTCTCGTTTCGGATATCGCTGAGCACCCACGAACTCGGCCACAACTGGGATTGCACTCACTGCGACAGCCAAGGATCAGCGAACTGCAACATCATGTGCTCGAGCAATGGTGGTTGCGGTGGCATCAGCGGCTCCAATCTGAGGCTCAACACCTTCAGCGTCGGCGAAATCAACGGTTGGCGAAATCAGGTTTCGTGCGACTTTGTGCGCCCCGTCGCCGTCACGCCGCCGTTCACGGAGACCTTCACAGCCACCACCCTGTCCACAAACCGCTGGATTTACAACGATGGCGGTGTTGTGAGCACAGCCGCGCAGAATGAGCCGACCGCCCCCTATTCGCTCAATCTGAACTCGTCGGGCAGCGCCGCCTACGACGACGACGAGGTTCGTACCAACTTCATCAACCTCGGCGGCACAAGCTCGGCGACTGCCTCGTACAAAGTTCAACGGAACGGTGTCGAGTCGGGCAAGACGCTCATCGTGGAGTACTTGAGCAACACGCTCGATTGGACCGCTCTGAACACGATCACGTCGGACGGCACCACACAAACCACCTTTACGACCTTCGAGCATGCGCTGCCGTCCAATGCGCGGCACGCGTCGTTCCGTCTTCGTTTCCGCCCCGACGGGACTGACGCGACTGACAACTGGTACATCGATGATGTCAGCGTGTTCACGGTTGCCACTCCACCGCCGCCAGCCAACGATGAGTGCGTGGCAGCCATCACGATCAGTCCGGGAAACACCACCTTCAACACCACGGATGCCACAGATACAGCCTTCTCACTGCCGACGAGCTGCACCAACAATGGGAGTGGCGCGATTGTGAAGGACATCTGGTACAAGTTCGTTGCTCCGTGCACAGGGAGCACCACGGTGTCGACTTGCGGGCTCGCCGGCTTTGACACGCGCATTGCTGTGTACGGACCGATCGCAGACTGCCCCGGTCCCTCGACCACCGTGCGAGCGTGCAATGATGATGCGACGGGTTGTGCATCAGGCACGTCTTCGGTGGCGTTCACATCGCTCACCGGAAGCACCTACTACTTCCGCGTCGGTGGCGCGACTGGCGGCGGCGCGGGCACCTTGGCGGTCACTTGCGTGGACTGCGCAGCCGACCTCAACGACGATCTGTTCACAGATGCTGCGGATCTCTCTGTCCTTCTGGCAAACTGGGGCAACGCTGGACAGGGCGATCTCAACAACAGCGGGCTTGTCGACGGAGCTGATTTAGCAGGGCTGCTGGGCGCCTGGGGGCCTTGCAACTGACGCGAGGTCTTTCGCATAGAACATCGTGGTGCGCACGGACCCGCTCGCTTGGATCGCAGTTGGGCTTGGTGCGGTGGCGTGCTGCCCGGTTGCCGCACTGGGTGGCCTACTCACTGGCGCGCTCTCACTGATACGCATTCGAAGGTCGGGCGGACTGCTGAGGGGGAGCCGTGTCGCGTGGCTCGGCATCGCCCTCTCGCTGCTCATCGGCGGAGTTTCATTGCTGGTTGCTGATCGCCTTCAGGCGACACAGTCCGCCGGCAATGTCTCGGATGTTCGAAGCGCGGTGGAGCAAACCCTCAGTGGTGGCTTCGACGCTTCCGCTTGGTGGGTCCCCGATGCACATGCTGGCTTGCCCGACTTTCAGCGCGAAATGTCCGCCCTGCTCGCACCCGTGAAGGTCGATGCGACGACGCAGACGGAGACACTGATCGGGAACCCGCCCATGAGCCGCTTCCGTCTGGTCCTCAAGACTCGCTCGGGGGATGCAATCGCGTCGGTCGACGCACTGCTGATCACGGACTGGAGTACCTGGCTTCCCAGCCCGCGCCTACGCAGCATCGAGATCGCCATGCCGCGCAGTGCTTCAGAGGCTGCGTCGGACACTGCAGATACAGCGAAGACGACGACCGTGCGCTTCCCACGCTTTGACCCTCGAAAGGCAGGTGCTACCCTGCCCCGCGATGACTGAACCCGACACGCTTGCCATGTCCAACTTCGAGGCGACGCCCCCCGTGAGTAAGGCGTCCGTTGCGTCACTCGTGCTGTCGCTCGTGTTCTGCTGTCCGCTCACTTCCCTGGCTGGAATCGTCACGGGGCTCGTTGCGCTGTTTGGCAGCGGACAACGGGTGACTGGGAAGTGGCTCGCGGTACTCGGCATCCTGCTTGGTGTTGCAGGTCTGTCGCTGCAAGGTGCGGGCGGTGTGCTTGGCTACAACGCGGTTGTCCGACCGATTCTCGTTGGGCCACAGAATGCGATCATCGCGGGGCAAGCGGGAGACATCACAGCATTCCGAGACTCGTTCATCCCCATCAGTGATGCGAACGGAGGCTCAGAAAAGGCGGCGAGTGCGTTCATCCAAGAAGTGACCAACCGCTATGGAACGCTCAAGGGCGCTGCACTGGATCAAAACTCTGCGCCTGCGGCCCCGAAGCCGGGCAGCAGTGTCTTCGATGGCGAGTACCTGCTCGACTGCAGCGGCGGACGCATCCGCGCACGCTGCAGCATCGAGATAGCCAATCAGAAGGGGCAACTGACGATGAAACTGATGACCGTGGAAGTCGTTGATTCGCAGTATGGAAACCTCCTGTATCCGACTCCCGAGGGGGGCATGCCATGAGCACGGCGGAGACGCCCCCTGCGCCATCCGAAGTCCGGATCTCCGTTCGCGATCTTGTGAAGACATTTGGTTCGCAGACCGTTCTGCAGGGAGTGAATTTGGATGTGCGTGCGGGAGAGACGCTCGTGATCATGGGCGGATCAGGATGTGGCAAGAGCACGCTGCTACGGCTACTGATCGGATCGCACAAGCCGACCAGCGGATCGATCCAGCTGCTCGGGCAGAACATCGCGGACATCAGCGATGTGGCATTCGACGACATCAAGCGGCAGTTTGGAATTCTCTTTCAGTCGGCGGCGCTGTTTCAGTCCATGTCGATTGCCGACAATGTGGCATTGCCACTGCGCGAGCACACGGATCTTGATCCGGAGGTGATCGAGATGATGGTCAAGATCAAGCTCGAACTGGTCGGTCTTCGACAGCATGCCGACAAGCTTCCTTCGCAGATTTCTGGAGGCATGGCAAAGCGCGCGGGTCTCGCGCGCGCCATGGCGATGGACCCCAAAATCCTGTTCTACGACGAGCCGAGCGCTGGTCTCGACCCCGTCACGAGTGCGGAGATCGATCAGCTCATCAAGGAACTTACCCGCAACTTTGCCGTGACGAGCGTGGTCGTGACGCACGAGATGGACTCGGCGTTTACGATCGCTGACCGCATGCTGATGCTCGATGGCGGACGCGTGCTGAAGGTCGGGCAGCGCGAGGAGTTTGAACACATCCGTCAGATTGGTGACACTGAAGCAGACGCACTGAGCGAGGACGACCAGATCATCCGACAGTTCCTGCGTGGTGCGGCCCAAGGACCGATTACGCGTCGTCGCAGCGCGGATGACTACCGCGAAGATTTGCTCGGCGAGGATGACAACGTGGAAGATGCGATACGCGGTGCGGTCCCGACGAAACGGATTTGAACAGGCATCTATGAGCGAAGTGTCCCCCAGCGACCACGAGGACCGCTTCTTCAATGGTCGGCTCGTCACCGTGATGGGGCTTGGGCAGTTCGGTGGTGGACTTGGCGTCGTCCGTTGGCTGCTGCAGCGGGGCGCGCGCGTGTGTCTCACCGATCTTGCGAGCGAAGGAACGCTTGCGCAGCCGCTTGCGGCGCTGGCCGATGCGATCCAATCAGGTCGTGTCACGCTACGGCTTGGCGGGCACGCGGCGGAAGACTTCACGAAGAGCGATCTTGTGGTTGCCAACGCGGCGGTTCCCAAACCGTGGGAGAACCCCCTGCTTCTCGCCGCGCGCAAGGCTGGCGTTCCAGTGACGAGCGAAATCCGTCTCGCGGCCGAGCGACTCAATCGTTCGAGGACGGTCGGCGTCACGGGCAGTTCTGGGAAGAGCACAACCAGTTCCATGCTCGCGTGTGCGCTTCGCGCTGCAGGGCGGCGCGTGGTGCTCGGAGGCAACATAGGCGGATCGCTGCTTGGGTCAACGGAGCCTTATGACTGGACGGTGCTGGAGCTGTCGAGCGCGCAACTCTGGTGGCTGTCCCCAGACTCTGGCTTCGCCGGATGGTCGCCACGCGTGGCTGTACTCACCAACCTCGCACCGAACCATGTCGACTGGCATGGATCGCTCGGTCACTATCTCGAGGCGAAGGCCGGGATACGCACCTATCAGTCTGAGGACGGTGTGTTCCTGAGCCGTTTCGATGAGGAGCATCCAACGCAGGCAAAGGAGATGGCGCAGGCATGTCCGATCGGCGCATGGTGGCGCGGTGGAGAGACTCTTGGCGATGTTCCTCAGCTGCGGCTTGCCACCCCTGGTGAGCACCAGATACGCAACGCACGGCTCGCGTGGTCTGCTGCTGCCGCGTGCGCCGCGATCGATGGTCAAGCTTGGGACGGTGGGCGCGCAGCGGCGGGGCTGGAGGCGTTCACGGGTCTTGAGCAC
>Ga0172367_10002331_pt1 | contig 26112 bp, 26 predicted proteins | sample Lak10m_FD_114542 | JGI IMG/M metagenome (GOLD analysis project Ga0172367, IMG submission 114542) | Freshwater microbial communities from Kabuno Bay, South-Kivu, Congo - kab_022012_10m | ecosystem: Environmental > Aquatic > Freshwater > Lake | place: Democratic Republic of the Congo: South-Kivu...
TGTTGCCGAAACAAAACAGATCCCTCCCATGTCCCTTTTGGTGACAAAGCGCGCTCATGAACTCAACCTCAGTGGCTCGTGGGCTTGAGAGACTCTCCCCCCGAATTTTTGAGAGGATACTATCTCCTGATACATAAAGTCTTACTAATGATTATATAAATGTAAGTTCTTTCTAACATCACCCGTTGGGGGCACCAATACCCACCCCCAAAAGACCCATAAAAAAAACAGGAATGCAAAAAGACCCTGCTCAAACTAAACTGAGCAGGGTCTTTTTTGTACACTTTACAAGTTAAGGTTGGGCACGCAGTTCACAAGCGTCGGCACCTTCGTTCCATTTGCAGTTCAGGTTTGCCACACAACGCGCCTCAGAATTAATGGGCTTGCAAACCTTATCTTCAGGGGTGGAGCATTTTACAGTAGTAATACGCGCCGCAACACATCCTGTTCCTCCAAGCGCTTCCTCAAACAAGGGAACGCACGCGGCAGAAGCATTATCGAAAATAAAGCCTGGAGCACAAGCCGGCGCAGACCCGCCGCCTGAAGGCTGGCAGCACTGGAAACTTGGATTGTAATTAAATCCAGCCGCGCATCCGGCGTAAGTCTGTTGGGCAAGGGTGGCATTATCAAGCCCGTAGGGAGCATCTGCCTGACCATTAGGCGGCACACAGAAACCAGCCAGATCGTCAAAATACAAACCGATTGGGCAGGAGTTATCCGGTCCCGGACCAACGGCGCAGACTTGCTGATTGCCGCGCTGAATGGTAAGGTAACCAGCCGGGCAGCCGCCTGCCGCAGGTTGAGGAAGGATCGGGGTGTATGAGCATTCACCGGTTCCGGTGTTGAGCGTGTATCCCGCATCGCAAAACGCGTTCAAGTTGCTAACATCCGGCTGATTGGTACAAGCTGGGTTACAGATCATCACCTCATTGGTCGACTCGATGCCAACTGGTCCCTTACAAACCAACCTGCGGACGCCATCCGTGATCTGCTCCTGACAGGATATACGCGTGCCGCGTTCCTCCCAGGTTGCACCAAAAGAAATCTGCACCACGCCATACCCATCACCATTCTGACAGTACTGATCAACCACCACTGCTTCAGGCAAAGTACATGAAGAGGCAGCATCGACTTGATTTGCAGGAACCTGTGCCGTCAACTGACAATAAGGAGCAAAAGGCTGCGGATTCGCAACCACACAACGAAAACCAATATCACGTCCAGTATCAGTCGGCTCATTAAAGCGGCGAATGGCGGGCAAAACCTGCGTATCGGCGCTTTCAAAAGAACTCCCGCGAACGCTGCGGTATTGCCCTGAGGCGGGTCCGGCGGGGTTATCGGCAGGAGACTGGGCATAATAAGAAGCATCGTACCAATCTGAAACCCATTCAAAGACATTGCCCGCCATATCATACAAGCCAAAAGGACTCTTCCCGAGATCGTAATTATTCACATTAGTCGTGCGCCCATAACAGTTGGCAAAGTTTAACAGGTCGCAGGTTGGCTCAGAATTACCCCAAGGGTAGTCATTGCCATTTGAACCTCGCGCAGCTTTTTCCCACTGGGCTTCGGTAGGCAGGCTGCCCTGCACCCACGAACAATACATTTGCGCCTGATCCCAACTCACCCCTACAACAGGGTTGCTTGAAAAGCTGGGGTTGGTAAATACAGGTCCGCCCAATTCCTGAGTTGGTGCAGAACAAACACCCGCTTGCACACACAGGTTATACATTTGATTGGTTACCTTGGTTTGCTGTATCCAATACGCATCCAATGAAACGCTATGGGCGGGAGCATCACCACCGTATCCCATGGTGAATTGCCCGGCAGGGATGTACACCAAAGCGCTACCGTCGATCCACTTGATCGTCTCTCCGGCTTGCGGTCCACCCAGAGCAACAGGGGCAAGTGATTGGGTTGGTTCTGCTGGTGGAGGCTCAGTAGCAGGCATATCCGTCGCTGTTACCACAACCGTCACCACCTCGGGTGTGGGAGTACCACACGAAGAGAGGATGAAGACCAACAGCAAAAAGATCGCCAGCGCTAAATTTCGAACTTTATTCATTCAGACTCCTTTTCATGCCTAAATGGCAGTCTTTTTATTATAAAAGAAAATTGCCTCATGAATTTCTTTGAACTCATGAGGCAATGAAGTTATTTTACACTCCGTATCTCATCCACCGCCCCCGGGTTCACCAATGACGATGTATCGCCCAACTCCAACCCCAAATACGCCGCGCGGATCATTCGCCGCATAACCTTGGCATTGCGCGTTTTAGGCAGGTCGCTCACAAATAGGATCGCCTTCGGCGCGAGCGGTTTGCCCATCTCTGCCACCACCATAGCCATTAATTCTTGACGAAGTGCCTCGCCTCTTTCTACGCCGGGGCTTGCCACAGCAAAAAGGATCAGTTCACTCCCCTTGACCTCATGCGGTACCCCAATCGCCGCCGCCTCAACAATGGATCCATGCCGAACGAGGATAGACTCCACCTCAGCCGGTCCAAGCCGTTTGCCCGCGATCTTGATCGTATCGTCTGAACGCCCAAGAATGTACCAGAGACCATCCTCGTCAATGGCGGCGAAATCTCCATGCACCCACATATTCACCCAGCGGCTCCAATAGGTATCCAGATAGCGTTGTTTATCCTTCCAGAACCCGCGCGTCATCCCGATCCACGGCTGCTTGATGACCAATTCACCCACGGCGTTGCGAACCGATTTTCCATCTTCATCCACAACATCTGCGTCCATACCCGGACAGGCAGCAGAGAAGGCACACGGCTTGAGAGGAAGAAGAGGGTTGCCCATCACAATACCGCCGGAAATCTCCGTTCCGCCGGAATAATTGATAATTGGAATACGTCCGCCGCCGACCCTCTCGAACAACCATAACCATGGCACAGGGTTCCACGGCTCACCCGTCGAAGCAAAACACTTCAAGGACGAAAGATCGTGCTTTTGGAAATTCTCATCCCCATTTGGGATGAGCGCCCGGATCAATGTAGGCGATACGCCCATCTGATTGATGCGGTGCTTTTCAGCTAACTCCCATAAACGATTCGGTGCAGGGAAATCCGGCGCGCCGTCGTACAGAAACATGGTCGCGCCAAGGATCAAACTGCCAAACACCAACCACGGACCCATCATCCAGCCCATATCGGTCATCCAATAGATCACGTCACCCGCATGAACATCTGTACCAAATGCCATATCTTGCGCAGCTTTGATGGGGAACCCGCAATGGGTATGCAGTGCGCCTTTCGGCTTGCCTGTTGTACCGGAAGTGTAGATCACCATCAGCGGGTCTTCTGCAAAGGTCTTTTCAGTTTCACAGACGGCAGATTGGGCAGCCACCAAATCATGCCACCAATGGTCTCTTTCTTCTGTCATTTTTATTTCCTGCCCTGTCCGCTTTAGAACGATCATATGTTTTAAAGTAGTGATTTGCTCCGCGGCTTCATCGGCAACTGATTTCATATCCACAGCTTTGCCGCGCCGAAAAACACCATCGGCAGTAAAAAGAGCCTTGGCATCTGCGTCTGTCATTCTGGAGACAATAGCCCCGGCGCCGTAGCCCGAAAACAACGGCAGGATAATTCCGCCGAGCTTGGCAATGGCAAGCAACGCCACAACGATCTCGGGGGTCATCGGCATAAAAATACCTACAGCATCACCCTTGCCAAGCCCAAGAGACTTGAGCGCATTGGCAGCTTTATTTACTTCGGCATTCAATTCTGCGTATGTCAGGGTATACGTCTGCCCCTCTTCGCCCTCAAAAATAATCGCCGGGTTTCCCCGCATCTCGGTATTTTGCGCCCATTTCTCCACGCAGTTGTGGACGATATTCATTCTGCCATCCACGCACCAGGTCGGGGTTTGGATACCGCCGTCAAGATCAACAACTTTTGAGTAAGGTTTATAGAATTCGATATTCAAGAACTTTAACACCGCATCAGTAAACCACGCGACATCCCCCGTAGACCTTTTCATCAGGGCTTCAAAATCTTCCAGTCCATGCTGTTGCATAAAACGCATCAGATTCGATTCTTCGATCTGTTTTGGGCTGGGTCGCCAAACGATCTCGCCGCCGAATGTAAATTGCTCGGTCATAGCTGCTCCTTGTGGAATTGGTCTCGTTTGATTCTACCTTAAGCGAACAGCACAGTAGTACGAATGGGATATATCGTTCCTGACCAACCCTCCCTATAATTTGAATATCGCCTAAGAGGAGTTTGAAATGCCCCAAAATACCATGAGCCTAAAGTTGATCAAATGTACTGCGTGTGGAGGTCCCATTGACCCGCCCGGGAACGAAAGTTCTATACGGTGTCCATACTGCGGGAATTCATTCATCATCCCTGAAAATCTTAGAAAGACCGAAGACAAGAGCAGTTCCAATTCATCAAGCACCATGTTCGGAATTGATATTAACTCGATGATGGGGTACAGCGCCCAGTGGTCACAAGTGGTTCAATTGGCACAAGAGGGAAAAAAGGAAGAAGCGGTTCAAAAGTACTTGAGCTTTTCCAGCATCAGCGAAGCAGATGCCCGCCGCACAGTGGAAGGTTTATCCAACTCGCAGGTATATGATGTCGGCGCGTACTCAGCCAGCATTGCAAATGCCTATGCTCCAATGGTTAAAAGTTATACCGATACCGCCAAGACGATCACCTTTTGGTCATTTGGCTTTGGCTGCTTAATTACTGCCGTTATCACAATTGTCACCCTACTGATCGTTGGCGGAAGTCTCTGGGCGGCATTTCAGTCATTCTAATATTCATTGCCAACGCCAAAGCCACTTGGCTTGCTTGGAACACGAATTCCGCGAATGAATGAATTTTGCGAATATTAAAGGGTTATTCGTAAAATTCGCCTTTTCGCGGAATTCGCGTTAAGATTTTCATGACCTTTATCTGACGGGTTTTGCTTGCCCTTTATAATATCGGCATGACACAAACATTTAATTGCACAGCCTGCGGCGGACCGAACCAAGCCACACCAGGCGCAAGTCGTATGCCATGCTCCTATTGCGGCGCGAACTTAACCATCCCCGATCACTTACGAAGGCAAAAACAAACCCCACCCGTAGAGTTCAAGCCCCTGAAAGGCACACCAGCCCCAAACCTAAAACCTGAGGCGATGATCGATTCGCTCCAAAAAGCCGAGCCGTTCCTCATCAAGGCTTGGAATACGTACGCGATGTGGACGTGGGTCAAATGGCTATTCCCAACCTGCCTGACCCTCTTTATTCTTGGATGCGTGGCAATGGGAATGATCCCGCTATTCTTTGCACTGTCCCGCTAAACCCACACGCACAAATAAACGCTCTTTTGCCAGGCGGGTGATATCTTCTGCGTTTGGCTTGCCATTTTCAACCCGCACTTTCAGACCCCTTGCCGCTTGTGGGATTTGCGCCAGGTACATCACCAACAACTCTGCCACATTTTCCTCGTCGTGCTCAGTCACAGCAAACCCAGATACTTGTTTTCTTTTTAGTAAAAGATCGATAACAGCGCCGCCTTGCAGGTTTCGCCACCAGGTACGGTTACGGCTGGTGAGAACCCACAGACAGCCATCTTTCCAAAAATATCCGACCGGAATGGTGTATTTTTTGCCGGTCTTCTGCCCCGAAAACGTGATGAGCATCATGCCGTCACTCAAAAATCCATGGAACGGCGAACGTAAAACCCAGGATATAAAACTATTTCCGTTCATAGGAACTCCTTAATTTCAGTGTAACGAAAACATTTCTCAAAGTCATGGGACAAACATCACCTTCACGGCTATAATAAGTCAACTCATTTCGGAGAATGAAACCATGTCAAATGTTTACGCATCCAAACACCCCCTTGTTGCCCATAAACTTTCAATACTCAGAGACAAGGAAACCAAGCCCAAAAAGTTCCGCCAGCTTGTAAAGGAAATTGCAGCACTGCTCGCCTACGAAGCCACCCTGGACCTCGCCACCAGACCAGTGACCATTGAAACCCCGCTCGCTCAAATGGAAGCGCAGGAACTTGAGGAAAAGATCGGCTTGATTCCCATTCTGCGCGCCGGGCTGGGCATGGTGGAGGGAATTTGGGAACTGATGCCCAGCGCCGAAGTCTGGCACATCGGGTTGTACCGTGATGAAAAGACGCTCAAACCCGTGGAATACTACAACAAGCTGCCCATCGCTCCCCGCGTCGGCGCCTGCCTGATCCTTGACCCCATGCTTGCCACCGGAGGCTCCGCCACAGCCACCGCCGAAGTGCTCAAAAAATGGGGCGTGACCAAGATCAAATTTGTCGGTCTCATTGCTGCGCCGGAAGGCATTAAAGCCATGCAAGACGCCCACCCCGATATTGATATTTATCTTGCCGCCATTGACGAGCACTTGAACGAAAAAGCCTACATCGTGCCGGGTCTCGGTGACGCAGGTGACAGGCAATTCGGAACCGGATAAAACCGTGGCGTACGATAGACAATTGGCAGAACGGATCCGTGACGAAGTAAAAGGGCTGCCGGTCATTGAAAAGAAAATGTTCGGCGGCGTCGGCTACATGCTCAACGGCAATATGACATGCGGCATTCTCGGCGACGACCTCATTGTGCGTGTTGGTGCAGAACAGTACGAAAAACTTCTCAAGCGCGCTCACACAAAAATATTCACCATGAAGGGCAGCCCCAAACCCATGAAAGGCTGGCTAATGGTGGAACCCGCGGGGACCCGGTCTGCCAGCCATCTTAATGAGTGGGTCAAGATCGGCATGGAATTCGCCGCCACCCTGCCGCCAAAATGAAAGCGATGCGGCTTGAATCTCTTGGGGAAATTCGCAAGACTAAAGCATTGGTAATCTAACGAGGTGAAAAATGAGCGAATATGATCTGAAATCTGTAAAGTTACCTTATCTTGCTGGTGGGTTGTTGAAATTATTTGCATCGCTCGTAGAAGGACCCTTGCAGGGATTGTTGATCCCCAGCTTGTTTGAAAGCGCAGGGCTGACATGGCTGCGAAAACAACAATTTGACGATGCTCCAACGTATCTTCCAGTTCACTACACAGGCGAATTACAAGTTGCCTCAGCCACTGTGCCAGAATCCGAATTTCCCAAACCCCCATCGCAGGGAAAGGGATTTCACTTTGCATCGATCCATGATTACGCAAAAGCCTATCGCGATGGCACAACCACCCCCGAAGAAGTTGCCAAAAAAGTTTTAGAAGCAATCAAAGCAAGCGAAACAACGGATACTCCACTGAGAGCCTTTATTGCCATCCACCGTGAGGATGTGATGAGGCAGGCAAAAGAATCCACACAGAGATTCAAAGACGGCAAACCTCTCGGCATTTTCGATGGCGTGCCGGTTGCCATCAAAGATGAAGTAGATATGATGCCCTACCCCACAACCGTTGGAACATCATTTTTAGGAAAAACCCCCGCAAAAGAAGATTCAACCGTTGTGGCACGTTTAAGGGCGGCAGGCGCGTTGCTGGTCGGGAAAGCCAATATGCACGAGATCGGGATCAATGTAACAGGTTTGAATCCGCACCATGGCGCCACACGAAATCCCTACCATACTGACCACTACACAGGCGGCAGTTCCAGCGGGTCTGCCACTGCCGTAGCAGCGGGTTTCGTACCTGTTGCCATCGGCGCGGATGGCGGCGGGTCCATTCGTATTCCTGCGGCATTTTGCGGTGCGGTTGGCATAAAACCCACCTTTGGACGCGTAAGTGAATTTGGTGCATTTCCCTTATGCACCAGCGTTGCATATCTTGGTCCCATTGCCGCTTCGGTAACAGATGCCGCATTGACCTACGCCCTCATTGCCGGACCCGACACGAAGTATGAAACTTCATTGCGCCAGCCGCTACCCACGCTTGAAGGCTGGAACAACACCGATTTGAAGGGTCTCAAGATCGGTATCTACCGCCCGTGGTTTGAACACGCCGAACCAGAAGTTGTATCCGCTTGTAACGCCATGGTACAGAAATACGAAGAAATGGGGTGCGAGATCAAAGACATTGTCATCCCCAACCTCGAAGCCAACCGTGTGGCACATACCGTCACCATCGTCAGCGAGATGGTGCAGGAAATGAACAAAACCTACGACGAACACCACAAAGAACACGGTTTGGACGTGCGTGTCAATCTTGCCCTTGGCAGACATTTCACCACAGAAGATTACGACAAGGCGCAACGCATCCGTACCAGGATCATGCATCACTTTGAAGAAGCCTTCAAAGAAGTGGATGTGATCCTCACCCCCAGCACAGCCATTGCCGCCCCTAAGATCAAAAAAGGCGCATTGCCCGATGGAGATTCTGACCTGAGCATCACCATTGAGATCATGCGTTTTGCAACCGCCTCAAATATGACAGGTCACCCAGCCATTTCGTTCCCTGTTGGATACACGCAAAAAGGTCTGCCGGTCGGGATGCAGGCAATTGGTCGCCCCTGGGACGAGGTTACACTATTTAGAATGGCTCTCGCCGCTGAGCAAGTTGTAGAACGAAAAGAACCAAAAATACATTTTAATATTTTGTAATCCACGAGGTCATTGTCACCTCATTTTTTGAAAGAGAGACTTTAATGGCTGAGCTTAAGACAAAGAAAAACAATGCAAGCGTGGAAACGTTTATCAAATCCATAAAGGATGAACAGGTCAAAGCAGATTGCCGTGAGATCATCAAGATGATGAAACACGCAACCAAAGCCGAACCAAAAATGTGGGGGGCAAATATCGTCGGCTTTGGTGAGTATCACTACAAATACGCGAGCGGACGAGAAGCTGATTGGTTCCTCACCGGCTTCTCGCCCCGCAAGCAAAACCTCACGCTCTACATCATGTCAGGTTTTGATCGCTACGACGAAATTCTCGCCAAACTCGGAAAGTCATCACAGGGGAAATCCTGCCTGTACATCAAACGGCTTGCAGATATTGACAAAAAAACACTAAAAGAACTCATAGCCGAATCCGTCAAAGTTATGAAACATTCAAATAAAGCGTGAGGTATTCATGAGCACATCTGACTTTTGGGATATCTTCGGCGTCATCGCTCTTATTTTTTCTTTTTGCTTGGTGCCGCTTCTGATCACTGGCGTTGCCCTTTACGTCTGGAACACCAACCTCACATTGCGCAAGGCACACCAAAATATCGCCCAAGCACTTGGGTTTCAACCCCTAAATCAGGCAGAGAACATCCAAAACACCTGGTATGGTGGAACCCACCATGGACGGCGCATCGCCTTTACAACCTTCGCATCCATTGAACAATATAGCGATGGGAGTAGATCGAGAAGAAGCGTCACAATGAACATGCGGATCGTGATGGAAGCAAGCCCCGCAGAAATAAACGGTTTAAATGTTCAAAGGAAGAACATCTCCATATTCAAGGATATTCCTAAAACGTTTGAAGATATGTTCACCGGCAGCACAGACATGATCCGCGAAAAAGGAATCCGAGATGCCATGCTGGCGTTTACCTACCTCGATTCTCCAATACGAAAATTAACGCTAATCGAACGAAGCAAGATCACTGACCATACCCTGCGTGAAGATATTCTCCCCGGCGTAAACGCAGTTCTTATTTACGAACGCCCTGCCGCAGGGTTTTCTCCAGAACAGTTCAATACCGTTATCGACGAACTGAGCGCCGTCGCACAAGCCATCGATACAGGAATTACCCCCGCCGTATTAACCGGCAAAACCACACCGCCAAAAAGAAAGAACACCCCCTGGATCATTTTGGGAATCGTGTTCGTCATCATACCCATCTGCATATGTCTCTGTGCAGTGGCATACACTGTATCAACCTCATGAAAGCGCAAAAAGACCCCGAAAACAAAGAAGGTAAACTCCTGAATCAATTCGTGGATTTTGGAAAGAAGCGCGTCCTTGAAGTTGGATGCGGCGAAGGGCGCCTCACCTGGAAGTACGCCTCCGCCTCTGCCCTGACCATTGGAATTGACCCCGACCATTCAGCCTTACGCATCGCCCGAGTAGACTCGCCCTACAATCTTCATGAACACGTCCACTTCGCAGGTGCAAGCGCGAACAACACCCCATTCTCAAAAGAAACCTTTGATATCGCCGTCCTGGCATGGTCACTCTGATGAATTGAACACGAGAGCATGGTTCATGCTCTAAACGAAATACACAGAATTCTAAAACCTGGCGGCACGCTTATAGACCTGCGTCCGCTTGAAGATTCGTGGGCAGTGGAAGTTGTCGATTCAACGGGCTGGCAAACGATTGGCAGGTTGAAAGATCAAGAGATCGGGCTGGCAGATGACGAGGCAGCAAACCAAGCCATGAAAGCGGCAGAAGCGAACAGATGGTTCTCTCAATCAAAAAATACGGAATTTCCCTTCTTCTACTACTGGGATACCCCCTCAGACATGAAGGATTTTATTGAAACCGAATGGGATATTTACGAAAAGATAGACGATGCCCTCTTCAAAAAAACAGCCGCTGCCTGGGCTTCCGCAAATGCCGATGCCCGCGTCCGCGTCCGTGTAAAAATGTGGGTTGCCGTCTGGAAGAAAACATAAACGCCCCTGCCATTATGGAATACCCACGGGTATACTTTCAACCACAACACAAAACCATCAAGAGGGTACCATGTGCGACACACTCATCGCCACAAAACTTTCAACCACAGACGGGATTGCCGTATTCGGAAAAAACTCCGACCGGCTGCCCAACGAAGGACAGCACCTCGCCTTCTTCCCTGCCGCAGACCACACATCAAACAGCAAGGTCAAATGTACCTACATTGAAATCCCTCAAACTGCACACACTCATGCCGTATTCCTTTCCAAACCGTATTGGATGTGGGGCGCAGAAATGGGCGTCAACGAGCATGGGTTGGTGATCGGCAACGAAGCCATCTATTCAAAAATCCCTGCAAATAAAGAACCCGCCCTGCTCGGCATGGACCTGTTACGCCTCGCCCTCGAACGCGCCGTCACACCACGCGAAGCCATGCAAGTCATCATCAACCTACTCGAAGAATTTGGGCAGGGCGGCAACTGCACCCATGAAGGCGAGTTGTATTATCACAACAGCTTCATCATCGCCAATGCAGACGATGCCTGGGCGCTCGAAACCATTGATAAACAATGGGCGGCAAAACAGATCAAAGATGTGTATTCGATCTCAAACTGTCTCACGATCGGAAATCAATACGACCTTTCCTCCGATTCCCTTGTGGAATTCGCCGTTCAAAAAGGCATCGCCAGATCGAAAAGCGAGTTTCACCTCGATAAGTTTCACGATTTCCTTTACACCAATTTTGGCAAAGGGCAAACCCGCCGCGCCACCACCTTCAACTCACTTGATGCACAAAAAGGAAGTGTGAGCATCGCAAGTATGATCTCCACCCTGCGTCACCACAAGGACGAGAACTTCGATCCGCGCGCCAACCTTGCCGAACAGGATGTTTGTATGCACGCCGGGTTCGGTCCGGTTCGCATCACACAAAGCACCGCTTCACTGGTCGTCTATTTGGATGGCACAAGCCCGATCATTTTCGCCACCGGAACCTCTGCCCCATGCACCAGCCTGTTCAAACCCTTCTGGATGGATACCGCCTCTTTCCTGACCGAGGAGTCTATCCCCACCCATTTGGCAGACTCCAACTCCCTGTTCTGGCAGCACGAAAGACTGCACCGAGCCGTGTTAATGGACTACGCTCCACGCCTGCAAGCCTATGCTCCCGAACGGGATGAAATGGAAAAGCGATTTATGGAAGGCGCACTGAAATTAAGATCCGCTTCTGCAAAGGAGCGAAGGGAATTCAGCTTAGCCTGCTACGCCGAAAGCCGCAGCGCCGAAGATAACTGGCTCAAACGAGTGGAATCCATCCCTGTAAAAAAGCCCCTGCTTCATGGCATGGCATGGGACGGCTTCAATAAAAAAGCAGAATTATCGTAGGGCAGGTTTTCAACCTGCCATAACTATCAAATAGGCAGCCCTTACAAAATCAAAATGCCCTCGAAACAAAAGTTTCGAGGGCATTTTGATTGCTGGGGATCAAGGATTCGAACCTCAAATTTCGCGTCCAGAGCGCGACGTGATGCCATTTCACCAATCCCCAAAGGGGTGTTTCATTTTTCCAGCGGGCGGTATTTTATCACGCACACCCGCAGGATGCAAGTGGGCACAACATCCTTTGTTATAATCGGTGTGGTTGAGGCGTTTACAGCGTAGGGAAAATTCCCTGAAAGGCTGACAAACACCGGCTTAGTAAAGAAGCGGATATGCCATCCGCATAAATCCATTGTGAAGGTTAATCCACGAATGAGTCCTGAAGAAAATAACAAACCGTCTGATTTTATCCGCGAGGCTGTGATCGAAGACCTGAATAGCGGGCGATTCAATTACGTCCGTACACGCCTGCCTCCTGAGCCGAACGGGTATTTACACATCGGGCATGTGAAGGCGTTTATGATCGATTACCTCATTGCCAAAGAGAATGGCGGTGAGTTGGTTTTGCGTTTTGACGATACAAACCCCGCCAAGGAAGAAACCGAGTTCGTAGAAGCGATCATGGATGATGCCCGCTGGCTTGGGATTGAATGGGTGAAAGTTACATACGCATCTGATTATTTTGACCTGCTCTATGATTGGGCAGTGCAGTTGGTAAAAAAGGGGTTGGCATATGTAGATGATCAAACCCCTGACGAAGTGAGCAAGAGCCGCGGCACATTAACCCAGCCTGGTGTTGATTCTCCATTTCGGAATCGTCCTGTGGAAGAGAACCTTGACCTGTTGGAACGCATGAAAAACGGCGAGTTCCCTGATGGCTCTCGTATTTTGCGCGCCAAGATCGATATGGCGCACCCCAACATCAATATGCGTGATCCGGCGATGTATCGCATTATCCATAATCCGCCTCACCACCGCACCGGAGATAAATGGAAGATCTACCCCATGTACGATTGGGCGCACGGGCAGAATGATTCCATGGAAGGTATTACACATTCGCTTTGTTCGCTTGAGTACGAAAACCATCGCCCTCTGTATGAGTGGTTCCCGGAACAATTGGGTGTGTTCAAACCGCGCCAGATCGAATTTGCACGTTTGAATATGAACTACACCGTGATGAGCAAACGCAAACTACGCCGCCTTGTGGAAGAGGGTCTCGTAAACGGATGGGATGACCCGCGCATGCCCACACTCCGCGCCATGCGCCGGCGCGGTTACACCGCCGCCGCAGTTTTGGATTTCATCCGCCGGGTGGGTGTTGCCAAGAATTACAGTGTGAGTGATGTGGCTCTGCTTGAAGAATGTGTCCGTGATGACCTGAACAAAACTTCTCTGCGCCGTATGGCGGTCATCCGCCCGTTGAAGGTGATTATTGATAACTACCCGGACGATCTCACCGAAGAAATGGATGCCATCAATAACCCCGAAGACCCATCTGCTGGAACGCGCAAGGTGCCATTCTCAAAGGTGATCTACATTGAGCAGGATGATTTCCGCGAAGTGCCGCCGCCGAAATATCACCGCCTGTTCCCGGGCAATGAAGTCCGCTTGCGCTATGCCTATTTCATCAAGTGTACCGATGTGGTGAAAGATGCCGACGGGAATATTATCGAAATTCATGCCACCTACGACCCCACCACCCGTGGAGGCGACGCACAGGATGGACGCAAGGTTAAATCCACCATTCATTGGGTATCTGCCCGCCATGCCAGGGAAGTGGAAGTCCGCATGTATGACCGTCTGTTCAACAAAGAAAACCCTGAAGAAGGCGATGAGGGTTTCCTCGGCTGCCTGAACCCCAACTCATTGGAAATTCTCACCAGTTATGTAGAACCGGCTCTGGCTTCCGCCGAAGCAGGCTCACGCTTCCAGTTTGAACGCCTTGGATATTTCTGTGTGGATAATCGAGACTCTGCGCCTGAAAAGCCCGTGTTCAACTTGACGGTTAATTTGAAAGACACCTGGGCAAAAATGGCAAAGAAAGGTTAATGCTTCAATGAAATTCAGTTTTTCAAGCAAAATTGTATTTACCTCTTCATTAATCCTGGCGATCACTGCCTGCGCCCCGCAAGCCCCCGCCACCCCCACCGTGGATTTGATCGGCACTACCTCGGCGCAGCTTGCGGCAGGGATGTTGACCCAGACCGCGGGAGCAGTAACCGATACCCCGCTTCCGCCTGCTGAGACGGCTACACCTGTATTTACCGACACCCCTGCCGTTCCGACCGAAAAACCGGCAGTAAGCCCACCTCGGCTTATTGCAAATACAGGCTGTTGGACGGGTCCTGGCGATAGTTACACATTGATCAGCAATATTGAGACCAGACCGTCAACCGGAAAAATTCAGGTGACGATCCTTGGGATAGGCAGTGAACCCGGTTGGTATGTGATCAGGAATCCTTATTTCAATAACCCTTGCTGGGTGGCGGCAGAAAATATGGAAGTTGATCCCAACATGGATATGAATCAATTCCGTATGATGACCCCGGGACCGTAAAATGCAGCAGTGCTATAATTAGCTTGAACAAGGAGCGACCTATGAACGAAGAACAACGCAAGAAAATGCGAGAGAAACTTCCGCCCGAAGCATTAGAACACATGAAAGCTGCCCGTGCCGAGATGCGCAAGAGTATGGAGACCATCCTCCCGCCCGGCTTTTTGGAGCACCGCCGCGCCGCCCGCAAGGAAGCCCTGCTTGCCTTTCGCAGCCTGATCGATGCCGCCATCAAAAAGACGGAAGAAAAATCTTCATAAAGCAACACCCCAGCCGTTTGGCTGGGGAGTTTTGTTAACTGATGTTACGCAGATTTGGGTAACATCAGTTATTTATTGAAACGGACGTTTTCCACGCGCAAGGAAAAGAGTGTAAAACAGCGCAACGCCTGCGCCGCCAAATAAACCCTGCCCGAGCATGGTGTGCGTATCGTACAAAATTGCGCCTGCAAGCAGCAAGCCAAGAAAAAACAGCCCGCCCGTCAGTCGATTCACTGATTTCTCCAGATAGCTCATCTGAATATTCCCCAGTGGGTTTTGAACATTCAACTCGCCGCGCTCAATGCGGGCAAGTACCCGATCTGCCCTGCCGGGAATCTTCACCAGGGTTTTAAATAGCTCGCCTGTTTCATCAATAAATGTCTCAAAAACCGAATTGCCTTCACTCTCGGTCAGCTTTTTAGCATAAGGAGCAAGTTGCAGCCAAAGGTTGAATTCCGCATTCAAGCCCGTACACATGCCGGATAAAATTCCAATGGTGCGCCCAAGTAACAGAAGGTTTTCGGGCAATTGGAAAGGCATGGTTTGAAGCAACTCACGGAACTGAAAGCCGAATTTCATCATATCTCTGTGTTCGATGCTTCGCAGTTCGTTCATGCTCTTGCCCCAAAAACGATCAAAGACCTGGGCGCTGGCTTCTTCGAGTAGTTTCACATTTGCACTTGGCAGCAACACCCCCAAAGTTTGATACGCCCGTATCAGGCGCGGCGCATCTTGCAAGCCAATGGAGATCACCACCTCACGCAAACCTTCCACCAACTTTTCAGGCATTCGTCCCACCATGCCAAAATCAACAAACGTCAGGCGGAATTTGGTTGAGCCATCTTCATTCTTTTCTGGCAGCGGCGAGACGAACAAATTGCCCGGGTGCGGGTCGGCGTGAAAGAAGCCGTCTTCAAATATCTGTTTGAGGTAGGTTCCAAGCAGACGCCTGGCAACTTCTTCACGGTTAATACCAGCGGCGGTGATGGATTCATAGTCGGTAATCTTGATGGCAGTGACATCTTCCAACGTCAGCACACGGCGACTAGTGCGCCCCCACACCACACGCGGGACATGGACGCCTCCATCGTCTTTGAAGTTGGTTGCAAAAACCTCGGCATTTTTCCCCTCTGAAAGATAATCCAACTCCTCGCGGATGGTGGCGGCGAATTCCTCAAGAATGACCGGCACATTGACCCGTTCGCTGACGGGGCGGTATTTTTGCAGCCACCCGCCTGCCACCTTGATGGCAGCCATATCCACCTCGACGATCTGCTCGATGTTGGGGCGTAGAATTTTCACCACGATACAATCGTAACCAAGCGGCTCGGCATCCTGGGGAAATAATCGCGCGCGGTGGACTTGTCCCAGTGAGGCGGCGGCGACGGGGGCTTTCTCAAAGGTAAGAAAAAGCTTCTCGATGGCAGAACCAAGCTCCAGTTCGGTTTGGAGGCGGATGGGTTCATAATCCACAGGCGGAACTTCATCCTGCAACCCAGAAAGTTCATCCGTGATCTCGGGTGGCAGCACATCCAAACGCGCCGAAAGGAATTGACCGACCTTGATCATCACCCCGCCAAGGCGGATCGCCAGCGCGCGAAACCGTACCGCGATCTGCCGAAGCCGACGAGGGCGATTACTCTTCGCCCAAAACCCCAAGCCGATGCGGCGCATGAAAATATCCCAGAAACCAACGCTCACGGTGACACGGGCAAAAAAGAGGACGATGCGCCAATAGCGCATTCGCAGTATTGTTCTGTTCATGTGATCTCCATTCGTTTATTGTAGCCCGAGCATGGAAATTTCATAATGTGACAAACTTCCGTAAAACAAACACGCCCAAGTGTGAAACTTGGGCGTGTTTGTAAAATTCACATTAAGCAAGTTCGTGTTTAGCAAGACCTGTTTTCACGATCTCGAACAATTCTTTCAGCGGATGGATAAACGCAAGCGCGAACAGTACAAAGCCAATGCCGTACAACACGCCTCGCGCAGGCACAACAAAGATGCTCACCCACACAAAGATGCTGCCCAATGTTGCCGCCACAAGGCTGCCCCAGCAACCGCCAAGCTGCGGGTTTTCTTCCTTGAGAAAGTAGCGCCGAGCAATGAATGGGATAAGCGCAATGGCAAACTGGAATACCCAGCCATAGATCAATGCCTGGGGCGCAGTCGACTCGATGGGACCGCTTTCGAGGTAGCCAAGCAAAATCAGCGGCGCAACCAAAACAGGCAGAAGGATCCACGCATAGGAGGAGACAAGATGCCAAGCCCCGGCGCTGTTCATCCTGCCAGACTGGTTGAAGGCACGCACCATTACCACGATCAATGTGATGGTTGCAGAGATGTGAAGCACCAGCCCCAAAACTGTCGGAGGCAAACTACCACCCAACCACGGACCCAGCACAAGCCCAAACGCACCGAGGGTCATAGCCCAAAAAATGTACGAAACAGATTTCGACGTTCCCAGTGGTTTGCCGGTGATCATCGGGATAAAGTCCACGAGCAAGCCAGCGAACACAAGAGACATGAATCCCCACGAGTTGGCGTGGATGTGCGCCTCAAGTGGAACTTTGATGTAAAGCGCTTCGCTCCAATTAAGGAACAAGCCTGTACCAATGATGATGCCCACCAACAAGTAGAACACGCCTGTAATATAAAACTTCAGGCTGGCAGGCGCATCACCGCCGCGCACGCCCCAAAGCTGTAGCAAAAGCAAGAGCGTTGCAATAAAAATAAGTGTGCCGCCCGTGAAGATCATGGGATGATTCATTCCACTAAAACCGGCAATGAGTGCAACCAACCCACCGTTGAGCAGGAACCAAACATCCCAACGCATGGCAGGGCGTTCCTTTTTAGAAAGCGAAGCAACCAGCAAAGGCAGTAAACCAAAGATCACTTGAGACAAAATACCAAGCGTCACAAAGTGAACCCGCACCCAGCGCAAGGCAGGGAAAGCACCAAACAATCCCATGCTCACCAAAGAAGCATCCGCCGCGGCAAGTAAGCCGATTAACATATAAAGCAAGGTCATTAATAAATATGGAATATACATTTTTTATCCTTTATCCTCATTTTTCATTTGCACAACTGCCACGCCAAGCAATATGGTGGCAGCAAATATTGAAAGACCGCCGACAAGCACAAAGTAATACGGCAAGCCAAGGTAAACTTCGCCGAGAATTCCAAGCGGCATAAGCAACCCAGCCAGGGCAAGCCATGAAGCCCACCTGGCAAGGTTATCTTTTAACTGGAGTTTCATCAGTAAAAAGCCAAATACAATATTGAGCAGAGAGAACAAATTGCCATGCACATGCGCCAGTCTTGCTTCAAAATGCGCGCCCGTATTGTAAGATTCGATCCATGCTTCTTTTCCGGGTGCGAAATCGCGCAAATAGATGAGCACAAATCCATACACCATGAAAGATGCCATCACCCATAAACCAACACCGATATTCCATTTACCAATTGTCGTTTTCATTTCAACTCCTTAAATTATTTTCCATACCACATGCGGGCAAGGAGATTATCTTTCAGGAAGAACTGATGATAAAAAGCCGCACCAACATGTAAAATTACCATCAAAAGCAGGGCAGGTACCACAAAACCATGCAACATTCGCGCAGTAAAATCAAAAAAATCTACGGGCAGGGGCATACCCGAACCACCAAAGACAATCGGCGCAAGTCCGGCTTGCATAGAAAGAGACATGCCACTTACAGCAACCAGAAAAACCAACAAGTAAAGTATGTAATGCACAGTTTTCCCGATCCAATCAAAAAGAGCATTGCCCGCAGTTGCATGTTCAGGCTTGGGTAATTTCATTCGAGCAATAAAACGAATAACGATCACAGCCAGAGTCAAAATACCCACACCCATGTGGAACGCCAGCGGCACGAGTTTGTTTACATCATTGGGTAACGCACTCATATATTTACCCATCCCAAATGCGGCAAAAACTAAAATAACCACAAGCCAGTGCAAACTCACTTGCACAGGGTGGTAACGTTTTGGAGTATTCATTGATCGCCTCCTTTTGAACCAAGAAACACCATACGCGTCTTCGCATTCATGCCGCGCTTCGCCCCCGCCTGCACAAGCACCGTCACGCCAGGCTTGATTTCATAAACATCATCATTCACGGTCATCAGCCCTTCACCTTCTAAAAAGTGATACATCGCCGCCTCACCCGGGTGAACAGGAATCTGACCGCCCGCCTCCAAGCCCACGACCAGCGCCTTGAAATGAGGGGTGTCCAGCAGAAATTGCGGCTTGGGTCCATCTGCCGCAAAAACCGCTTTTGATCTTGTATCCAAAATATAAACTTGATTTGTATCAGGCATATCGACTCCTTTTTTGATATGCCTGACTTTAATGGAAGTCCCCGCTTCACACCCCGACTTTTGTCGGGTTTTTCGACCCAAACCTTTACTCTCCCTGAAGCATTCCCCGCTCCGCGAGCTTCTTGCGATCCAATATGCGGATCTGTTTCCTGTCCATCTCGATCAGCCCAGCCCTGGTCAACTCGCGGATGACACGGCTCAGCACATCGGGCACCGTCCCCAAATGAGATGCCATCACCGTCTGGTTCGTCCAGCGCCGACGTTCGATCACGTCACCATCCGTCTGCGAAAGCAGCAATTTCACAAATCTCGCTTCCACTGTTTTCAGCGACAGATCCGCCGCCAGCGAAACCATCCCGATCACCTTATCTGCCATGTTCTCGATGATCTTCAACGCTGTCTGTGGATATGCCAAAATAACATCTTCCAGCGCCTCACGCGGGATCAACCAAATACCTGACTCTTCCAATGTCACAGCCGTGGCTGGGTTTGGCTTTTTTGCCAATACGCCCAATTCATTGAAAACTTCACCTTCATCGATGAAACGCATCACCTGTTCCCGCCCATCGGATGAAGAACGCAAAACCTTCAACGAACCATATTGCAAATAGAACAGACGCGGCTCTACATCTCCCTCCCAAAAAACCACAGAGTCTGGCGGGAATATTTTCCAAACCGAATGCTCGGTCAGGTTTTGGAGAACAGCATCATCCAATCCCTGTAAAAAGTCCATGGTCTGTAAACGCTTGAGTAAGATACTTTTATCGGCTGTCATAAGCAAAGTTTAACACGAAGCAAAAACCATAAACACCTTGACAACTCATCCACCTCTCATGTAAACTGACAGCGTAATTAAATTCCAAAGAAAGGATTGCATTTCGATGACATTACATCTTCTGCGTAGGAAAGCCAGCCGAATAACAACTTACCTCGAAGTGCGCCCATTGACCGTTTAATCACGGCTCAATTTCCTGTGTCTTACCCAAACACGGCGCACCTGCGCCGTGTTTTTTTATCCCTCATACCCATACGGGCACTTTCCCCAACCCTTCCCCCGAAGGGGAAGGGAGTCCCCTCTCCATCGGGAGAGGGCTAGGGTGAGGGAGATTTTATTGGAACCAACCATGAACCTCTCATTCAAATCCTACTGGAGCCTGCTCTCTGACCACATCCGCCCCCAACGCGGACGGTTCATCCTGCTTGCTGTTCTGCTGTTCGGCAGCATCGGTTTGCGCATCCTCGCTCCGCAGATCATGCGCCTCTTTATCGACGACGCGTTGGCAGGCGAAGCCCTCTCCACGCTCATGTGGACAGCCGCCGGATTTATCGGCATCGCACTGGTACAGCAGGTTGTCCACATCGGCGTGACCTACCTCGGCGAAAACGTGGCTTGGACCGCCACCAATGCCCTGCGCGCCGAACTCGCCGAACATGCTCTCAAACTTGGCATGAAGTTCCACAACGACCACACACCCGGCGAACTGATCGAACGCATCGACGGTGACGTGACCGAGTTGGCGACCTTCTTCTCGCAGTTCGCGCTCAACCTCATCGCGAACGGACTTTTGCTCGTCGGCATTCTCGTCACATTAGCCATCGAAGATTGGCGCGTGGGCTTGGCATTCGCGGTCTACTCCGCGCTCACCATCGGCATCCTCGGCAGGCTCAAAGACATTGCGGTGCCGCACCAAAAAGCAAGGCGTGAAGCCGAAGGTCAAATGTATGGCTTCATCGAAGAACAACTGGCAGGCACCGAAGACATCCGCTCGAGCGGCGCAGTCGGCTTCTCCATCCGCGAACTCTTCCGCCATCAAGCCGAGATACTCAAACACAATCGCCGCGCGCATTTCAAACGCTGGATCATCGAAAACGCGATGGGCTTGGCTCTCACCACCGGCACCCTGCTCGCCATCACCAGTGGATATTGGCTCTTCACCTTGGGCGTCGTTACCATCGGCACAGTTTATCTCTTCGTTCATTATCTCAACCTGCTCGAAGAACCATTCTGGGCGATGACACACGAGATCGAAAGTTTTCAAACCATCGGCGCATGTGTGGAGCGATTAACGGAGTTCAAACAGTTCCAACCCGAGACAAAGAACGAGACAGGCAAAGTCATCGACTCGCATCCGCTTGCACTGGAATTCAAGGATGTGACCTTCTCCTATAACGGCGACGACTCGGTCATCAAACGCCTCTCTCTCGACCTCAAGCCTGCTTCTGTTTTAGGGTTACTTGGTCGCACCGGGAGCGGAAAGACCACGCTCGGACGCTTGATCTTCAATCTGTATTCCGTCAATGAAGGCAGTATCAAGGTCAATGGCGAAGATTTGCACAACATCCAACTCGACTCGCTGCGGCAGAATATCGCCATCGTGACGCAAGATGTGCAACTCTTCCGCGCCTCCATCCGCGAGAACCTGACCTTCTTCGACCGTTCGATACCCGATGACAAGATCATCGCCACCCTCGAAGACCTCGAACTCGGCGACTGGTTCCGAACCCTGCCCAACGGTCTGGACACTGAACTGGAAACAGGATCAAGGTCACTCTCCGCGGGTGAGGCGCAATTGCTGGCGTTCACGCGAGTCTTCCTGCGGAATCCCGGTCTGGTCATCCTCGATGAAGCCTCATCCCGCCTTGACCCTGCCACCGAGCAGAAACTCGAACACGCGATAGACAAACTGCTGAAAGGACGCACCGCCATCATCATCGCCCACCGACTCGACACCCTGCACCGCGCCGATGATGTACTCATCCTCGATAACGGCTCCGTGCTCGAATACGGCAACCGCAAAGAACTGGCAGCGGACCCGAATGCAAGGTTTTATCAATTGCTGCAAACGGGTTTGGAGGAAGTGCTCGCGTAATTTCCCTCACCCTAACCCTCTCCCATAGGGAGAGGGGACAGACTCCCTTCTCCCCTCGGGAGAAGGGCTGGGGAAAGTGCCCGTTAGGGTATGAGGGCGACCTTCCCCTTTGTGTACTTTGTGCCCTTCGTGTTTAAGGATTTTTAACTATGACCGAAACCACCCTCACCTCAAACGACCTCAACATCCCCGCCCTGCCCGCGTGGAAAGTCGTGCTTGAACTCATCCGCTTTCGCACCTGGCTGTGGATCGTTGACTTTTTCAGCGTTGGGCTCGTCCGCTTCTGTTGGCAAATCGGACCCGCCCTCATCATGAAAGCCTTCTTCGACATGCTGACCGGCGAAGCGCAATTGACCTTCGGCATCTGGGCTGTGGTTGCATTTCTTGTCGCGCTCGTTTTTGGGCGCTTGATCTCAACCTATGGCTTCTACTACGCCGACGTTCCCATCTTCGCAGACATGGGCACACTCCTGCGCAAGAACTTGCTCACACACATCCTCAAACGCCCGGGTGCATCGCAACTGCCCGACTCCGCAGGTGAAGCCATCAGCCGTTTCAAAAATGACGTGCAGGAACTTCCGCTCTTCGTCATTCTCGTCAACGACGTGATGGTTGGCATTGCCATCATTTTCTACTCCATTTACCTGATGGCGCAGATCAGCCCATCGGTCACACTCATGGCGCTCATTCCGTTGGTCATCGTTGGCATCGTTGCCAACATCGCCACCAAACGCATCGAACATTATCGCAGCGCCTCGCGTCAATCCGCTGGCAAGGTGACGGGCTTCATCGGTGAATTCTTTGGCGCTGTACAAGCCGTAAAAATTGCCACCGCCGAAAAGAACATCATCGGTCACTTTCACAAGATCAACGATGAACGCCGCAAGTTAACCGTGCGCGACAAGTTGTTCGATGAAGTTCTGCGCTCGCTGTACCGCAACACATCCACGCTCAGCACGGGCGTGATCCTGGTGCTCGTCGCTCAATCCATGCGCACAGGCAATTTCACGCTCGGCGATTTCTCGCTCTTCGTCTACCTCCTGCAAAGCATGGGCGACCTCACCACACTCGGCGGCGAACTCTGGGCACGATACAAACAAATGGATGTCTCCGTCAAACGCATGTACCGCCTGATGGAAAACGCGCCGTTGAACGCACTCGTTGAACATGCAAAAATAGATTTGGATCACGAACTGCCCGAAGTGACCTACGCGACAAAAACCGCCTCGGACCGACTGAATGAACTGGTCGCTGACCATCTGACCTTTCACTACCCGAATTCGGTCAACGGCATCGCAGACATTTCACTCAAAGTCAAACGCGGCTCATTGACAGTCATCACCGGTCGCATCGGTTCTGGCAAAACGACATTGCTCCGCACCCTGCTCGGTCTCCTCCCCGCCGACTCCGGCGAAATCCGCTGGAACGGGCAAGTCGTCACAGACGCTGGTAATTTCTTCGTCCCGCCACGCTGTGCATACACCGCGCAAGTTCCGCGCTTATTCAGCAACACCCTGCGAAATAATATTTTGCTCGGCATGAACAAAAGCGACGACGAAATCTACAAATCGACAAAGCTCGCTGTCATGGACAGAGACTTGGAAATCCTCGACGACGATCTTGAAACTATGGTCGGCTCACGCGGTGTCAAACTCTCTGGCGGACAAGCCCAACGTACCGCCGCCGCCCGCATGTTCATCCGCGAACCAGAACTGGTCGTCTTCGACGATCTCTCCAGTGCGCTGGACGTGGAAACCGAAAAGCAACTTTGGGAGCGCATCTTTGCATCAGGCAACGAACTCACCTGCCTCGTCGTCTCCCATCGCCGTCCGCTTCTGAGGCGTGCTGACCATATCATCGTCCTCAAAGACGGCAAAGTCGAATCCGAAGGCACGCTTGATGAACTCCTCGAAAAGAGTCAAGAAATGCGTGAGCTTTGGAAATTGGAAGAATAATAAATTTAAACACAAAGGGCACAATGGTCACGAAGGTAAAACAATGAAAGAATTAATCCTTTTCCCTTCCTTTGTGTACTTCGTGCCCTTCGTGGTGAAAGGTTTTTAATATGCAAACTTCAAATGAACTAATCCGCGCTGCACGCGAAGCCTTCAACCGCGCCATCGCTGAGAAGGACGCCAAGCGCATCCGCCCGTTGCTGGCTGCGAGTTATCATCTGGTAACCGGTCGCAGCGACCAGTTCCACGGAGCAGACGAGGAAGAAATACGTTGGGCACAGTTGTTCCAACAAGACCCAACTGCCATCTATCGTCGAACCCCGCGCGAGATCACCACCAATGATTCTTGGGGCATCGCCGAAGAACTCGGCAACTGGCAAGGCGAGTATTCGATTAATGGAGAACTCGTCCACGCCTCGGGAGTCTACGCCGCCAAATGGCAACGCACCACACAAGGCAACTGGGTTTTGCAGGTAGAAATTTTCACGACCATTAACTTTGACGAAAGCTGCCTCCCTCCAGACCCCATCTAACCTGACCGCCGACGGCAGACCGCCGTCCATCGTCTGCGGTCAGCGGTCAATCAACCGCACATGCACCAAAGGAAAACCTTATGGATATCATCACAGGAAAAATCCTGAAACTCAACAACTGGGAAGATGGGAAATCCATCGGACTTGCAAAAGAAGCCGGAAACAAAATGATCGCCTCCGGCATGGAACGCGACGCGGCTCTTGCTGCGCTCGAGGCTGTTCGCCAGAACCCGGGCAATTACCTCGCCGATACCTTGCTCTCCGACCTCGCCCGCGAGATTCTGCGCAAGAATAAAAACAACGAACCGAGCGAAGATACACTCCGCGAGTCACCTTTGCCCTTCCCCATCTGGGGCACAGAACAGATCGACCCCGAAGCCATCAAGCAGATGGATAACGCCATGCGCCTGCCTGTGACCGTCACCGGCGCGCTCATGCCTGACGCGCACGTTGGCTACGGTCTGCCCATCGGCGGTGTGCTTGCGACTGAGAACGTCGTCATCCCCTACGCCGTCGGCGTGGACATTGCCTGCCGTATGCGTCTCTCGCTGTACGAAGTCTCGCCGATCCTCATCGGACAGAAGAAAGGCATGTTTGAAAATGCCCTCATGGACGAAACAGCTTTTGGCATGGGCGTCGCCTGGAAAGGCAGCAAACGTGCCCAGCATCAAGTGTTAGACGACGACGCATGGCTTGCCACCAAACAACTGCGGACTCTGAAAGACACCGCAATGAATCAGCTCGGCACCAGCGGCACGGGCAATCACTTCGTGGAATGGGGTTCGTTCCGCTTGCACGAGCCGATGTTCGGGCTTCAACCCGGCGAGTACCTTGCCCTGCTCTCACACAGCGGTTCCCGCGGAGTCGGTGCCAAAATCGCAGACCGCTTTAGCAAACTGGCAAGAGAAAAGCATCCCGATCTTGATCCCAGCGTCAAACACCTCGCGTGGCTCACGTTGGATTCAGAAGATGGTCAGGAATACTGGCTTTCAATGGAACTGGCGGGACGCTTCGCCTCGGCGAATCACTACATCATCCACAAACGCGTGGCGGCGGCGGTTGGGCTGAAAGAAGTAGCGGTGGTTGAAAATCATCACAACTTTGCGTGGCACGAAAAACTGCCCGACGGGCGCGAAGTCGTTGTCCACCGCAAGGGAGCCACACCCGCGGGCGCTGGAGTTCTCGGCGTAATCCCCGGCTCGATGGGAGATGCAGGCTATGTCGTTAGAGGAAGAGGCGTGAGCGAGTCGCTTGAATCCGCTTCGCATGGAGCCGGTCGCCGCATGAGCCGCAGAGTCGCTGTCAACTCCATCAGCAAACGCGAACGGGACGACTACCTCAAAGAGCGCGGCGTCACCCTGCTCGGCGGCGGCATCGACGAGTCGCCGCAGGCGTACAAAGCCATCGACGAAGTCATCACCGCCCAGCACGACCTGGTGGACGTGATCGGCAAGTTCACCCCGCGCATCGTCCGCATGGCAGATGAGCCGGGAGATATCTAAATGGAATAAGATGCCAGTCGCTTAATGCGGCTGGCATCTTTATAATGAAGAATTGAATTCTCTACCGTACATCCTGCCAATTTATGTCGTTGCGAGCCGCCGCTCTTGGTTTTCCCTGCACCGAACGCAGGACGGCGTGGCGGCGTGGCAACCTCATTTTCAACTGAGTTATCCCGCAA